>Ga0335074_10000030_pt1 | contig 276546 bp, 203 predicted proteins | sample Lox_Sample_23_FD_206715 | JGI IMG/M metagenome (GOLD analysis project Ga0335074, IMG submission 206715) | Soil microbial communities from Loxahatchee National Wildlife Refuge, Florida, United States - Lox_Sample_2.3 | ecosystem: Environmental > Terrestrial > Soil > Wetlands | place: USA... | reverse complement strand
CCCTAATTCTCACGGACCCACCCCTGTGCGCAAACTGGAAAAGCTGCAGCTTTTCAAGAACGTGAGCTCAACGTGGCTGATGTTGGCCGTCAACATCCTCATAGGTGTCTTTCTTGCGCCTTTCATACTTCATCACTTGGGAGATGCGGCTTTTGGAATCTGGGTTTTGATCTTCTCCATCACCGGCTACTACGGCCTGTTCGATCTTGGCATACGCTCTTCCGTGCTCCGCTATTTCTCCAAGCACCTGGCGACGAAGGACGAAGAGGCTCTGGGAAAGGTTATCAATACCAGCCTGTTCAGCTATACCTGCATCGGCGCCTTCACGTTTTTGGTGACCGTCGCTCTGGCGCCATATCTCGACACATTCTTCCATATCGCACCGGAGTCTCACTTTACTGCGCGCTTGCTCCTGCTCATGGTGGGAGGTGCGGTCGCGCTCGGTTTCCCACTCGAAATCACTGGCAGCTTACTGGAGGGATTACAACGCTTCGACATCATAAACGTGACCGGGATTGTGTTCACGATTGCACGCGCTGTTTTTATCGTGATCGCTCTTACTCACGGAGCTGGCTTGCTAACTGTCGCATTGATCACGGTAGCTGCGCCTCTGGCCACCTCGATAGTCCGCGGCTTCATCGTGCGGCGGCTCTGCCCCCTGCCGTTTGGTTGGCGCTATGTGGACCGCGCAACCTTCCGGCAGATGGCAAGCTACAGCAGCATCACGTTCATGACGATTGTCGCCGGCCGCCTGAAGTTCAAAACCGATGAGATCATCATCGGCAGCATGATGTCGGCTGCGGCGATTACTTTTTTTAGTATTGGCTCCCGCATCGTGGATTACGCTGGCTTGGTTGTGCTTGGAGTCGCCCAGGTGTTCCTGCCAATGTCGAGCCAGACCGAGGCACTGGGAAATATGGAAGGGCTGCGCCGCATCTTTGTTTTAGGCAACCGCGCCTGCGCGTTTGTGATTTTGCCCATTTGCGCCACTTTGATCATCCTTGGTAAATCTGTGATTGAAGTATGGGTAGGCAAGAGGTACGTCGCGACGAGTTACCCCGTACTGGTCATCTTGATTCTTGCCACGACGCTGATGTGGGTCCAGGGCGCTTCAACACGGGTACTTTTCGGAATCGGCAAACATGGCACGCTGGCAGTCGTGACCTTGATCGAAGGAATCGCCAACGTGATTCTGAGTATAGTTTTGGTGCGCCCTTACGGCATCATTGGCGATTCACTCGGAACTGCGATCCCGCTCTTCTGCACCACGGTTGTTTTTCTACCGTGGCACATGTGCCACCGTCTTGGAGTGCGAATGAGCACTTATTTGGGTGAAGCGTACATACTTCCGCTCCTGCTTTGTGCTCCAATGACGGTCACGATGCTGCTGATGAAAAACTGGTTCGTACCGCACACGTATGCGAAATTGGCAGTTCATCTCGCGGCCGCCGGAGTTGTATACGGAGCGGGACTGGCATGGGCATTTGCCACGAAACGATTGACGGAATTTTCTCTGCCTTCGGTCACTAAGACGACACTCGAGATGACGGGAACAGCGGTAGCAGTCCAAAATACCTTCTAGACCACGGTGAGAGCCGTGGCCGCGTGTGAGCGTAAAAGGTCCGAGGAAATCTCAGGATTCAGCACTTGTACCTCAATCGGAAATGAAGCTCCCTCGCCACGCCGAAATCTGGCTGCGACCCTATTTGGCCGATAGGACTCGGCGATTATTGGACCCTGGGTCGTCTCGTGTAAAGCATGTCTGGCTGACTATCGCCGACCATTTCGAACCCTTCTGGAATCACGCAGATCTCGAGACCGCCCGCCGCCGCGTTCAGGCCTGGCGAAAGCGATGGCCAGAAATTGCAGGCGAAGTCCGTAATAGCTATGCTAACGTCCGTCCCAGATATACATTCTTTTTTCCGGTGGAGCAGTATCATCCGGAAGTACTCGATTTGCTGGCGGAGATGACTCGCGACGGAATCGCGGATGTCGAGGTGCACATCCATCATGATGGAGAGGGTCGCGAGGATTTTCTCCACAGGGTCGGCGCATTCTGCCAAACGCTAATTGAACGCCACGGACTACTCCGAAAAGTCGAAGGGCAAGCGCGTTTTGGCTTCATTCACGGCAACTGGGCTCTCGATAATTCTCTTCCCGAAGGTCGCTGGTGTGGATTAGACAACGAGATCACGCTTCTCCGCGATCTCGGCTGTTATGCCGACTTCACCATGCCCTCGGGTCCATGCCCGAGCCAGGCCAGGACAATCAACACGCTGTATTGGTGTACCGATGATCCTCATGCTCCGAAGTCCTATGACTGTGGCACGCCCTTATGCGAGGGACGGGGGCAAAGCGGGGACCTGCTGATCATTCCTGGCCCTCTAGGTCTGCGTTGGAGAGGAAGGATTCTTCCCCGCATGGAAACCGGCGAAGTGGCTGCCTATGATCCTCCTACCGCCTATCGCGCTCGGCGCTGGTTCGATCTCGCGCCTCGTCTAGGCGAGCATGCATTCCTGAAGCTCTATACGCACGGAGCTATCGAGTCGAATCTTGCATCTCTCCTGAGTAAAGGCTTAAGCGACCTATTTGGCATCACGTGCGGCGAAGCGGAGAGGCGCGGAGCCCGTATCCATTTCGTCTCTGCATGGCAAATGTACAGGGCAATCCAAGCGATCATCGCAGGGGACGACCCGCAGCGCCTACGTTTTGACGATCCTGCTGCTCAAGAAGCCGGTACAGTTCTAAGCCCCTCAGCAGGATAGTCCCCTTGTCAGAGGCTTGGATAATTCGTTCCAGATCAAGAAAGGCTCAAGCGGTGCAGCGCCGACATACGAGATTTCCGCCGCGCCCACTTCAACGGCGACGCTCCGACCGATCATCTCCAGCTTGACGACGACCCGAAGCCCGTTTTTCTGACGCTGAAGGACGCCCTCCATCCCTGCCAAAGGACCGGTTGTGATGCACACTCTGTCTCCCGCCTCGACGTTGGGATGCGGCTCTATCCTATGGGCCAGCAAACCGCCTCTCAGGAAATCGATGTAGTCGTCCGGAATGGGTAGCAGCTGCTGCCCCGAGGAGACTATACACAATACCCCTGGAAGTTTCAGGACTTGGGTTCGTTCCCGTGGACTAATGCGTACGAAAAAATAGTTGGGAAACAGTGGAAGTTCGACGTTCGCCGTAGTGCGGTTCTTCCATCGGTGCCTGACATGGTAGAGCGGCAAGAAGGATTCGATCTGCCGCTCTGTACAATGTCCAACCACGCGCTTTTCGTGGCGGGGCATGGTGAACACAGCAAACCAACTTGGGCTGCAAACTATGTCCACTGCCTGGGCGTTTTTCTCTTGGAATCCCCGCGGGCCTTCCGCTGGCAAATTCGACAAGGCGCATCCCCCTGGAAAATGGTATCCCTCTGCCGCAACGTCCAGTTTCAGCATCAGCTACCAACGGCAAACGACGACTTTCTCATCTCTCATCGAGCTTTCCGCTTTCGGATCACAGCGGCAATTGACAGCACGCCGGCGCTGAACAGCACCAGTGTCGCTGGCTCGGGCACCTTCACCATGGGACGAGCGTCCAGATCCCAACATGCACGCTGATTCGGTTGGCTCAGATCACCCGCCACGCACTTCCCGGCAGACTGTCTTTGCGGCTGCAATTTCTCGGGCGCAATCGCCAGACATGTGTGCCGACTCACGTAGATACCGGTCACCAATAGGAGAACCGCGATCGGCAAGAGCGTCCGCCAGAAACGCCGAAACCAGCTTCTCAGCAGCGAGACAGCAACCCCGAAGTTGAACACGCGCGTACCTACGATCCCTTTGGGCCTTCGACAGAGCTAGTTCGGCGCCACACCCCCAAAAAGGGACTATGGGCGCGCCACTCCCGCGAGAGACGGAATCCTAGGAATAGCCACTCCGCGGGCATTGAATGTCTAGATCGTTCGTTCCTGACCTGAAAGACGATGCAGACCTGGGAAAACGCAAGCGAAAAGCTGATTAACTTAGCGGACCCAAATATCCCAGAACAATGTTACGCAGGGATGACGGAGGGATGAATGGAAAATGAATTGTGAATCTCGACAGTCTGACAGCCGACGATTCCTGCACCCATTGCCCAAGTGCAGGCGAAACTCGAGTCGGAAGCTATTGCTCCGCCACGACGATCAAGGGATGCGTGTTGACCGGAGATTCGTCAATATAAAACGTAACGTTGCCGTTGGTTGCTGACACGACCGCCCCACCGCCAAAAGTCCCTGTGCCGCTCGTGCTGATCGTGTATGAACCCTGAAAAGTGTCGGCCGGGATGAACGTTGGGCATAGTGACTGCAGGCACCCATAGCTGGAATCCTGATAGAACGGAAGCTGAGAAGTGCCGGAATTTCCCAAACTTCCGCTTGTAGTGTTGGAGGGACTCGGCGTTGCGTAGACGTCACCCTCAAAGGCGGCTGAAATCGAGTCGAGGTCCTCCATCGTTCCGTAAACAAAATCTCCCGATAGAAACCGATTGGTGAAAGGTGGAGGAGGAGCGTAGGTTGGAGTCTGGAACTCGAGCACACCTCCTTGCGCCGTGCCGTCGTTCCCTACGACGAATCCGGTGATACAAGCGGCTTCGTAGCTACAGCTATTGTGCGTGAGGGGCGGCGGGACCAGATATGCCACGAACGTGTGAGCTCCAAGAGTCTGCCCAACCTGTGGCGCTGTGAAGGCAGTGCGGCCGGTGGATCCATCCACCGTGTACGCGCCAGACGCGGCCGTCGTGCCCAGGGTTCCAGCCTGATCTTCGTAGATGGTGCCAGTGATGTCACCTGCGCCATCAAAAGTTAGCGCTCCAATGCTCACGTCCGGGCCCGGGGAAGCCAACCCGCCCATTGCCAGCATGTGAGTATTCTCCAGCGAGGTGGTGCTGAACGAAGACGCCGTGGTGAGAGCCTCTCCACTCAGAACTGGGCTGTTCGCACCGAGCGGAGCAGTGGTCACCACAAACGCATCGCTTGCGCCAATCATGTACAGAGCAAGATTCAGATTAGCTTGACCAACGCTGAGTGTCGCTGCAATCCTTCCGTTCGCATCCACCGCGCCCAGCGTACCCGCCCCTCCAGTCAACTGCGAACCCAGCGTACCCGCGTCGTCAATGTCAGCGGCAACGGACGCTACGCTGCCAGAGCTGGCTTGCGCCGATCCCGCCATCGCGTAGTGCCCTCCGGCCGAGTCCCAGCCTCCAAGTCCGAAAGCATAGGGACCAGACAAGCCGCCACTGAAACTGGATGTGCTCTGAGCCCGCAGAACGCCTGACATCTGCGCGCTATGACCAGTTCCATCGTCGGCTTCCATGAGCCGGCCGCTGGTGAACACGCCAGCCGCCTGGCCGCCCTGCGTGATACCGCAGGCGCCCCCGCTCGTCGTCACTGTTCCGTCCAGCGTGTAATTGTTGGAGCAGGCACCAAGGGTGAAGTCAAATGTGACAGTTCCGGTCGTACTGGTCAGAGTGACGCAGCCACGGTTGTAGCTGGCCTCGTCGCCATCATTGTTGGCTGGGATCCCAACCGTGTAAGTCCCCGTGACGGCCACTGCTTGCGATGAGGTCGAGCCTTGAGTAATGTCTTCTTCTCCCGATGTGACGTTTCCGTTTCCATCGAAGGTTATGCTGCCGGCGATTACGGTAGGCTGTTGCGCGTCGAAGCCGCGCAGCATAAATGCGTAGGTTCCTTGCAGGTAGTTATCCACCAAAATGTTTCCCGAGGCGCCCAAGTAGAGAGGTGACGATGTAGAGGAAGAGCAAGCCGGGGATAAAACATAGTCCTGCATCTTTAGTGTCGTAGAGCCAACCGCGGGATAAGGCAACTGGCTATCATTCACATAAACCAATGTCGGATACTGACCATTACCGTTTCCGGCGCCATTAAAACTATTGCTGTCACCTGCGTTAGGCGTGCCTGCGATTTCAACGGATGGCCCACCTGGCCCGATCGCACTCAAAGTGAGTCCGGGCGGCAAGGTCGAGTTTGCGGTGGGATCTGGGTACCACGTGTAAGGCGCCGTGCCGCCGGATGCCTGCAAAGAAATCGGCGGGTACGGAACGCCGTCGTAAGAGAATGAATACGCCGGCGACTTTATGTTCAGCGACGTTGGCAGAACCACCATATTAAATGCTGTGGGCTGGCAACTGGCAGTTGTGGTCGAAGTGCAACTGGTGGCGCCGGTAGCGTCGGTAACTTGAAGCTGAAACGAACTACAGCCTGGCGAATCGGGAGTGCCGCTGATCACCACGCTGGTCGTGTCCGCACTCGGCGTTAGCAACAGCCCTGACGGAAGGGACCCTGTCTGCGTCCAGGTGAACGGGGGTACGCCGTAAGGCGCAATTCCGTTACCGGTCAGGGAAATCTTGGTCTGCGTGTATGCCCCCAATTGGGTCAGCAACCCAGGGGTCCCGGGGGCGGTCATTACCAATCCGGCAGGTGGACAGCTTGTGTACGCCTGGCCTCCGGTCACGATCGGCTCTTGTTCGAGACAGGGCGGAGATTGCGCTACCGTTACCGGCAGGAGAGCGGTTTGTGGGGGCGTAGTGGCCGCAGTCGCAAGCACCTCCAGTTGAACGGGCAAACCATTGCACGGCTGCAACGGAGCCGAGTAGGTAAATGTGGTTGAGGTGCCGCTGGTGGGGCTTACGCTGACGCCAGCGGGCAATACACCGTAGCCCGAGGCATTCTGCAAACTCCAGGTTACGCTCTGGTTCGCCGAAACGATGAGCGTAACGCTCCCCGATGAGCTCAGTTCAATAGTCGAGCTTGTACCCGGAGTTAACTGCAGGTTATTGCCGTTGCCGCCGCCACCGCCGCCGGTGGTCGTGGGACTGCTCGAACTGGAACAGCTGGTCAGCAGCCAGCAAACGATGATGCAAGAAAGTAGTAGGAAAAGACTCCTGCGTTCAGCCACACAATTCCTTCTGGAGACATAGCTCCTCGAGATTCCACTCACACCCTGGATCCCACGTCTCTCATTGAATTCATCTAACTAATGCGGAACACAAGTCAGATCGGGAGTTGGAGCAAAACTCTAACACAGCATTGCAAATGAGACTCGGGCAAATGTTACTCAGGCAAATGCGCTAATTCTTTGTTCCGCTCTTATCTACGGCAGGAGTCTGTTCCGCAGCCGCAACTTTCGCATTGCCGCCCGTTGAAGGCTGCGCCGGCTCCTGCAACTTGTCTTTCACCCAGTCGAACAAGCGCCCGCCACTCTCGCGCCGGGTTATGTCTGTCACGGCAACGAAGCGCATCACCTCCACTTGTTTGGGAGCCGCCGCCGTGATGGCTTCTTTGCACTTTATAGGAACGATTTGGGTCTCCTTGATCTGTTGGATGCGGACGGGAATCTTCAGCTGCGGCAGCCACTTCACCGGATCGAGCGGCGCCACCTTCTTCAAGAACTCAGGGGTTACAAAATTCGCACGGGCCGCATCGTCGATCACAGGCGACGTGGCCAGAAAATCCGGCCAATCGCCCCACGGTTCCAGCGTGTCGACTGCCTTGATCCGTGGATCGGCGGCCGCGGCCAGAATTGCCACAGTGCCACCCACCGCGTCCCCGAACATGCCAACGCGGTTCATGTCAAACTGTCCGCTCTTGTCGAGGTAATCGAGAATAAATTTCACATCGTGCACCGTGCTGCCGATCGCTTCCTGCAATTCGGTGAGCATCGTCTGCCGCATGGGGCGATCGCGAAAGCGACCACCGGTCAGGGCCATCTCGAAGCCCACCGCCGCCACGCCTCCCTGAGTCACGCGGTCAGACCAGCGGGGATCGCGAAACCGAGCCTCGTTGTTGGTCCCTGGACCATATAAGTAAAGCACCACGGGAGGCTTCTTCACCCCCTTGGGCAACAAAATCCACAAATCGATTGGATCTCCCGGCCGCCACTGTACCCGCACGGTCACGCGAGTAAACTTGTCTAGCTGGGCGACTTCGCCAATAATCGGCGGCATTGGCTCCAGCTTGCTCACACCGATCTGCAGGTCACTCCAATCCTCCTGAATTTCCTCATACAGAGGACGCATGGTCTTCGGGTCCAGCCCCGGTATGGGTGTCTCCGAGTTCATACTGGCCGGGGGAGGAGCTTGTGCCGGCACAGGCCGCGCCGGGGCTGGGGACGGCGCGGCCGCGCTTGTGCCCGTCGCCGCTCCCGTTGTTACGTCCGGTGGAGCGCTCGACGTTGCGCCGGAAGAGGAAGAAGCCGATTTTTGCTGCGACGCGGAAGGCTGCTGCGCAAAGGCACAGCTTGCCGCAAGCGCGACTACCAAGACTGAAAGCAAGTATGAGAAATAATTCCTGAAAAACATGGGCCTCAATAACTGCATGAAGTACTCCGGAAAGAATTTGAGAAGCGGCAGCATAGCTTAAAAAACCGGAGCAGGGAGAGAGCCGGTAGGCCCTTTCCCTTGCTCCTGCGTGAAACGCTGTCTACCCGTTGTCAATTACTGGTGATGCTTAATTGTGCAAGGCGTAGATTTCCTTAGCCGCGCTGGTGCCCACTACGACCGTGCCCCAGTCGGTGTTGAAGTCGGCGTCGGATTGCACTGTCATAACCGATCCGCCCACGTCACCGCCGGAGTCCACCGTGCAGGTACCGGCTCCGGCGCCCAAGGTGATGCCAGTGAAGACCCCACCGCAAGCATAGTAGCCGTTGTTCGCGACAATGGTCGTGCCGTTCACGTAGTGACTCCGAAAGACGCCCAGGTTCAGGTCGGCCGTCGGGGGGCTCACGCTGTCATTGATGTTTGTGTAGTACGGAACAAAGTCGTCGAGAATAATCCCGCTGACGCCGTTCGCCGCTTTCTCCGCTTCCGCGATCACTTGCAGAACGGCAGGTGGAGTGTGTATCGAGGTGGTGTTCGCGTACGTCATGGCGCGCAGAATCGTCCAGATTGGATAGCTGCCGTCATAGATGTGCGTGAACGGGAGTGAATAGCAGTCGGGTGAGCCGCTGCTCAGGTAGCACTGCGGAGGGTGATAAGCTCCGTTGGGGTTGGGGGTGGGGTCGTTGGCCCCGCCCGGAGTGATGAACAGCGGATCGATGCCGTCCACCGTGAGGTAATGGCCGAGGTACTTGCCGCAGGTGACCGATCCAGTGACTCCAGTCTCACAGCTGGATGCCATCGGAGCGACGTTGCCGTAACCCCAGAAGGCATAGCCCAAGCCATCTTCAGAATAGATTTGAGGATTGGCGGTGGTTTGGGTCGCCAGCAGGTTCATCGTAGCCTTCACCATTTCGCCTGTGCCAATCGCGCGTAACTCGGCGGGAGCGGTGATGCCGGTGATTGGGTCAGCGCCGCAAGTGATGTGCGCCGATGGAACGTACTTTGGATCGCCGCAGAGGCCGGTCGGAAGAACGGTGCCGCCGGGCTGGCAGGTGGTCCCATTGTTGTAGTTGGTAATCGGGTTGTTGCCCAGTTCCTGACCGCTGTCGTCATCGGTGAACCACTTCGCGCTGCTCGCCGATGCCTCATCGACCGCCAGAGCAGCGCTGCCGCCGAGGATGCGAACCGCGTTGAACTCAAACGTGTTGTAGGTACCGGAGAGCGGTTCGCGCTGAATCACCTGAACCGCGTGTCCCGAACCGGAGAAGGTGGTGTCGAGGTCACCGACGCAACCAAACGTGCCGTCTTCGAAGCCCGCCAGCACTGTATGGTTGATGTTGGTGAAGGCGTAGTTGCTGGGAGCGCCGCTGCCGAAACCGCCTGAAGTGGTGTCAGCATCGTTGACGATGACGACCACCGGCGCTGCGCCGACGCTCAAGGTTGTCGCCTCGGGAACCGAAGCCGCCGTATAGGGATCGGAACCAGCAGCCGTGAGGGTAGGAAGGGCAAATTTCGCCACGTTGAACGAGCCGCCCTGGCCAAACGATTCGTAAATCGTGCAGCCGGCCAGGTGGGTTGCGACCGTACCGACCACGAAGGCTCCGCAGCCTGTCTGACCGTAACCGAGAGATGTCAGGCCCGCGGTCCCGTTGTAGGTCGTGCCGATGGCGCGAGTGGTGGCATAAAGCGTGTCGTCCGGACGGATGTCGGCGTGTCCGGCGTTGAAGAAGCAGTAGTGAGCAGTGGTTTGGCTGGTCGCCACGTTACCGCAATACGGCAAGGGCAGGACGCCAGTCGTGGTCGAGAGGCAAGTTGCCGAAATCTTGCATTTGGGGGCGGGCTGGGTGGTAAGGAACGTCTGGAGAGTCGAAGGCAACACACCGCCGTTGCCAATGCAGGCCGGCTGGCCAGCGTTCTTGACCGTGCCGACGGTGCAGGTCCCAAACGTGTTGGTTGAGGCGCCATACACCGCGCCCACGAGGGCGTTGGTCACTCCGTTCACAGTCGCCTTGGTCCATGCATTGAACGACCTTACACCCACGGTCGAGTCAAAACTCATATAGACGTAGAGGTAGCAGTCGGCTGAGTTATCCCAGGCGACCCAGATTTTGCCGCCGCCGTCGGTCAATCCGGTGCGGCTGTCGATGACGGACCACGACGACGAGGCCCAGAAGTTGAGCCCGGTTGAGCCGTTGTAATTGGCGTTCAGCAGATTTTCAGCCGCGAAAGCGAAGGTGTTGAACTGACCCGACGAACCGATCGCCATATACTGCACGTTCTTGCCCGTGAAACTGGAGCAAGTTTGGGCGGCGCCGTTCGTCGTGAATAGCGCTGTACACATCAAGACCAGCGCTGGCAGAATAAGCTTCTTTGTCATTTCGATCTTCTCCAAGAGAGTGTTCGACTCTCAAGTTAGGGTTATTCGAATCCCGCCGGGCGCACTGAGAAACCCGGAAAGACGTAGAAAGGCTAGGGCTAAGGTTTACGAAGTTGTAACCCGACACGCAGATCGTGCGACACCACTATGGTGGGAAGCTGTTACTGAAAGATGAAGCTCAAATGAACAGAACGTAAATATTTGTGGCTGCCAGCAATTCCTTTTCTGGCGATCTGTGGAAAATGACGACCTAATTCGGCTTTGCACGCTGGTTCTGAGGAATGCCGGGAAAAATTCCGGTCCCACGGTTCCGGCTTCTCACCGCGCAGTTGGCGAGCTTTTGCTTTAGCGCGTCGCCGTCCGGCGCGATCTTGGTAACCCAGAGAGAGCTCTTCCGTGTTACGGGAAATTAACGTGTTCTTCATTTGCCTGTAACAATCGCTCGGTAGCGTTGTTGCTCTTAACCGGTCTGCCGCCGTTAATAACGACCCAATCTGGTTGTATTGCGAAATTCCCATCTGAGAGCGGGGTGTGTCTTGAGGAGATTTTGCGGGTACGTCCTCTGTTTGTGCATGGCGGTTCTTGTCAGCGGCGGAAGCGCCTGGTCACAGACGGCGGCCTCGATTCACGGAATGGCACTTCTGCCGAACGGAGCCCCCGTGCCGCAGGCTTCCATCGCGATAGAGGGCGCCAAAGGCGCCGGGCAAGCGGCGACCACCGATCAGAATGGGGAATACAACCTCCCGGCTGTGGATCCGGGAGTTTATAAGGTTCGGGTAACAGCGCCGGGGTACGATGCGTTTGAAGTGACCGTCACTCTGAAATCCGGGGTCATGCAAGAAGTGGACGCGGTGATGACCCGCACGGCGGTTGCCGCGCCAACAACGCCTCCCGCAACTGAACCCGCACCAGGCGCTCCCGCGGGGGCTCCTTCTGCAGCGGAAACTTCTCCGCAGGCCGCTCCAGCAACCGCGAAAACCGTCACAGTTGCGGCGCAGGAGCTCTCGGTTAAAGTGCAAAAAGGAAAGGCCGCGCTCTACGGCAATGTTTCGGATCAGTCCGGCGCAGTCATACCGAACGGAACCGCCACCGCAGTGGGACCCTCAGGCACTGTCTCCGCATCCGTGAACGAACGCGGGCAATATGTGCTCAATGGCCTGGCTCCGGGCCAATACAAGCTGACGGTTTCCAGCAAGGGATTCGCCCCGTTCACGACCGACGTGACTGTAACCGCAGATCAAGGCCTCGAGATCGACGCCGGCTTGCAGCCTCCGAGCGAAAGAACTGAAGTCAATGTGACCTCCGGTGGTCCCGCACAAGTCGAGACCGAGAGCGCCCGCATCGAAGGAACCATCACGGAAAAAGAAGTGCTCAAGACCGGGTTGAATGGCCGCAATTTTACCCAGCTCATTGCCCTGGCTCCCGGCGTGAGCAATCAAACCGGGCAGGATGAGGCGCTGGTGGGAGTGAAAGGCAGCGTGAAGTACAGCGTGAATGGCGGCCGTGTGGAGTACAACAACTTTGACGTGGACGGCAGCGACGTGTTGAACGCCGGATTGAACGGCGCCGAAAGCACGCTGATGGTTTACCCCAGCCTGGATGCAATTCAGGAAGTCAAAGTGCTCACGTCCAATTATGGCGCGATGTATGGACGCAGCGCGTCCGGCACGGTGCTGGTAACGACCAAGTCAGGAACGCCGCATTTCCATGGTGGGTTGTATGATTTTGTCCGCAACGAATTCTTTAACGCGCGCAACTACTTCGACGAAACCAAGAAGGCGCCGCTCTACCGCCGGCAGGATTTCGGCGGAACCATTGGCGGGCCGCTCTATATCCCAGGAGTATTCAATCAGAAAAAAGATAAGGCGTTCGTCTTTTGGTCGGAAGAGTTTCGTCTGGAGAAGACTCCGCAGGAATTCAATCAGGCCGTACCCACAGCACAAGAGCGCGGCGTTGGCGTGACCTGTGCCGCGGGGGGGGATTGCGGCGACTTCAGTGACGTATGCCCCTTTGTAGGGGCTGGAGCGCCCACTACCACCATTGACCGGCGTCTGTATCCAGACTGTCCTTCACTGGGAGTCGTCGGAGGATCTCCGGTCACCTTCCCGCAGAATCAGATCCCGATCAATCCTACGGCCTCGACTCTGCTCAGCACCGGAATGATTCCGTTTGCGAATGCACCGGCGGGATGCAATTCCAGCCTCGCCGGGACCACCAATCCAACCACGGGCCTGGAAAACATACCCTGTTATGACGAGATCGTTTCGCCCTCCACATACTGGCGCGAAGAGTTGGGTCGTTTCGACTACAACTTCACGCAAAATGTGCGCCTTTCTTTTCGTTACATCCATGACTCCTGGAATACGACAGTGGCGACGCCGGAGTGGGGATATGTGCAGAACAGCTTCCCAACCATCGAAAACAAGCTCGTCGGTCCGGGCACGAGCATGGTCGTGCGGCTCACCAATACGCTGTCTCCCACTCTGCTGAACGAATTTGTGGCCAGCTATGTGAATTCGCACATCACCTTAGCGAACGAGAACGGCCCGGGACTGAACAACCTGCAGCCCATCCCGACGTGTTCCGCCACCCTGTTTTCCGGGTGCATGAGCTACATCTTCGACAACGGCGCCGGCGGCAAGCCACCGGGGCTTGTGATTGGCGGAACCAACGCCCAGTATGGAGGCTACGGTTTCACCGTTGATCCTTCTTATCCACCGTGGAGCCACACCAATCCAACCTACGGATTGAGCGACGGGCTGACGACGTCGTTGGGTGGTGGCAAACACACCGTGCAGTTCGGCGTTCAGGTTATCGACGCACAGCGGAACGAGACTAATGGAGCCATCGGCGCGGCCACCGGCGATTTACAAGGGCTGCTCACTTTCAGCAACCAGAACAACTACTACACCACAGGCAATGCTTTCGCAGATCTTCTGGGCGGCCCTCCAATTCTCGAGGGCGGCAATGCGATCAAGAGCTATCAGCAGGACAGTGCGCAACTAAAGTATTACAACGATTATTGGATCACCGAACCTTATGTGCAGGACGATTGGCACGTCAACCATCGCTTGACCGTTAATTTGGGGGTTCGCCTAAGCATCTTCGGCAACTACCACGAGAAAAATCTGAACGCCTGGAACTGGTTAGCCAGCGCCTACAATCCGGCGGTTGCATCTCTAGTTAGCATCGTTCCCGCGGGCCCGCCAAGTAATGGGGGTTACCTTGTGCTGGGGAATGGCAACCCGCTTCCGTTTAACCCGACGAATCCTCAGAGCAGCTTCATGCCGTACGCGAATAATCCGGTGACCAACGGGTTGGTTCAGTGCGGCGCAAATGGTATCCCGGCTAGCTGCATGAGTTCGCACTTGTTCAATCCGGCGCCGCGCATCGGTTTTGCGTTTGATCCAAAAGGAGATGGCAGGACTTCGATTCGTGGTGGTTACGGAATATTCTATGAGCACGGCACCGCCAAGGAAGCGAATACCGGATCGCTGGAGGGCAGTTCTCCCCTTGTGCTCAGTATGACAGATCCTTACCCAGGATCTTTCGCCAACATTGGCTTGGGTGGAAGCAGTACTACTACTCCGGTTGCCTTTCCTCTCGATGTGACTTCGATTCCAACCAAAACAATTTGGCCATACGTGCAGCAGTGGAGTCTTAGCGTACAGCGGCAGGTGCTGAAAGACACAGTTGCGACGGTTGCTTACGTTGGCAGCAAGGGAACTCATCTTACCGCGGAGTTGCAGATCAATCAGTTGCCAGCGCCCCCGACTGGAGCGGACAACGGCATTTTCCCGACTGGCAATCCCTTTAACGCTGGACAGCCCATCACGGAATCCGACTGCATTTCTTCGGGCTTTGGGAATACTACCTCTTTTACAGTAAACGGGATCCCGGTCAGTTATGGGGAACCAGCCTGGACGAACATGGTGGCTTCCTGCTACGGAACAAACGACCCACTAAGCGGCAATCTCAACTCCGTACCCAACCCCAACACCCTGCGGCCGTATTTCGGCTTTCAACGCATTCTCAGCTTGCAGAACGTTGCCGATTCGCAGTATCACGCGCTGCAAGCTACGGCACGCCACACGCACGGCCCGCTGACCCTTGGACTTTCGTACACTTACAGCCACTCGTTCGACGACTCTTCAGACCGCTCCGACGCGTCGTTTGTAAATTCCGCGAACCTCAAGTCGAGCTGGGCGAGTTCTAATTTCGACCAGCGCCACCTGCTGAACATCAACTACATTTACGATCTTCCCAAACTCAGCGGTGCGTTTGAGCACCTCGCAACCTATCGCGATTCCGGTGCTTCGAACCCTCAGGCGGCTGGCAAGCCTGCCGCGTCGTCGCACTTTTTGCGTACGGCACTGGATGGATGGCAGATCTCTGGAATTACGGTCTTTCAATCCGGTACGCCCTTCAGCGTAATCAATGGCGGAAGCAATACAGGTATTTCCGTTCTGGACAATGCAGGAGTAGCCAATGGCGCCGGTGCCGGTTCTTATCCGGATATCGTGGCCAGCCCCAGATCTGCTCTGCCTCTGGGAATAAGCCGATTAAATACGGAGAGCATTGGTCCGCTTCTTTACAACCCGGCTGCGTTCGCCGCGCCAAGAGGCCTTACATTCGGCGATGCCGGCAGAAACTTTCTGAACAATCCGCACCGGATCAACTTCGACATGTCTCTGCTGAAGAACTTCAAAGTCAACGAGGGCAGCAATTTGGAGTTCCGATTCGAGGCCTTTAACGTTTTCAACCATACCGAGTTCCGGATCTTCAACCCAAACATCGGCAACGCCGCCAACAATACCATCAGTTGCTATGGGGGCGGGCTCGACGGAGCTCCCTATACGGCAGCCGGCGGCTTAACTAATCTGCCCGGCCAAAATGGACAACCGCAACCCGTGGATTGTACCGACGGCAGTTCGTTCCTTCGGCCCATCGACGCGCACCGCCCTCGAACCATTCAGTTGGGATTGAAGTACAGCTTCTGATGAGCTATAAAATGCATTCAACGCTTCGTCTCGGCCGTGCTCACCGTCCGCGAGAGCAGAGTGGCTACATTCTCCTATCGCTGCTTCTCATGATGTGTTTGCTCGTGATCGCTGCGGCGTCGCTGGCGCCGAGCATCGCCTTTGAGATCAGGCGCGAGCGCGAAGAGGAGATGATTCACCGCGGCGCACAATACTCTCGCGCTATTCGGCTATACGCCAAGAAAACCGGCCGCTACCCGCTCAGCATGCAGGATCTGTATCAAACAGGCGGGACCCGGTATCTGCGCAAACTCTATAAGGATCCGATTACCGGCGGGGATTTCAGGCTGCTCCACACGGCGGATATCATGTCCGCCACAGCTCCGCAGAATCTGAATAACTCGCAGACTCAGCTCGATAGCGGCCAGAGTTCCGCCGGCTCAGATGGTACGCCCGATGGTTCGCCCGACCAGCAAACTTTCAGCAGCCCCAATAACTCCGGCTTTCAGCCGGCGACGGCTCCCGGAAGTACGAGCACGAGTACAAGTACAAACCCGGGGGATGGATCTACTCCAAGAGCTGCCCCGGACGATCCTACGCAAGGAATAATTTTCGGAGTGGCCAGCACGAGCAAGAAGAGGACCATCCGAGAGTTTGACCACAAGAACCATTATGATCAGTGGCTATTCTTTTACGACACAAATCATGACCGAGGCTCTTTGATCACTGGCCCCACCTCATTGAGCCTCACAACTTCGTCCCAGGTTGGTCAGCCTGCGGGTAGCATCGGTCAGGCGCCTGCTGGCGCTTCACAACCTGGAGCCGTGCAGCCGTCAAGTCCGACCGCGCCCCAGTAAGAATTGAAGGTCTCACGGCGCAAGTTCAGGACCAAGCGTGTTTAGCGCTTGCTTCGCTTCCGCCGACTTGGGATTGAGCTTCAATGCCTGCTGGTAGGAATCGCGAGCGTCCGACATGTGTTGAGCCGCCTGTTGCAGCTGTCCAAGCTGGAAGTAAGTTGCGGCTGAAGGCTTGGCAGACGCGGAGCGCTTGAGTTGCTGAATCTGCTGATCCATCCCAAGCTTGCCCAGGTTCTCAAACACAATCTGGTTTCGGGGATCCATCTTCAGCACCTGCAAATCATACTTCTGGGCCTGGTCAAGGTCTCCCATCTGGTGAGCTGCCGCTCCGAGATCGATCAGAGCCTTCTCTACCAAATCCGGATCCGAAGTCAACTGCAGAACCATCGTGTATTGCTCCACCGCCTCCTTGAAAAGGCCATGTTCGTGCAGATTCGCGCCAAGATTCAAATGGCTGATCGGATCCAGCGGCTGAATCCGCACTGCATTTTGAAAGTGGACCAGGGCTTCCTGGGAATAGCGCTGGCCAGTTTTCTCAAAGTTGTTTACTAATATCGCTGTTCCTACATAGTCCTCGGCTATGTAGTTATCGGTCGTAACCGCAAGAGCATGAGTCCACAGATTGTAGCTGCTACACCAGACTCCAACCTGCCGCCAAGTCATAGCCGTCAAAACGGCGAGGGCCAATCCCGCCGCAAGCGGAGCGACCCGAGGATTCCACTTTCTGCTTTCTGCCAGATCGGAGACGCCCCATACGACGATGCAGAAAATTCCGATGAACGGCAGGTAGGCGTAGCGATCGGCCATCGCCTGATCGCCTACTTGCACCAGGCCGATCATCGGGACCAGACTGCCCAGAAACCAGAGCCAGCCAACCGGCAAATAAAGATGAGAACGCTCTCGCCAAGCCCAGACGGTGACGCCAGCCAACAGGAGCAGACAGAAGCACACTTTCCAAATCGCAATCCGAAGGCCTTCATAGGGATAAAACGCCGCCAGATTCGCAGGCCACAATGCTTTGCCAACATACGCCGCGTAGGCGTAAAGAGCATTCGCGATACGCGCAGGGTAGGCCAGACGCTGGTTGCCAGAAATAATGGACTTCTGCGCAATCACGGTTATGACGCTGCTGGCGACAGACAGCACGAGCAGCGGCAACTTCTCCAGAACAAGCCGCCAGAGCCGAAACTGCGGCACGGGAAAGGCTTGCGACGGCGCACGCCCGCCAAGCACTCGCTGCAGCGGCCAGAAGTCGATCAGCAGCAGCAGGAACGGCAGAGTGACCACCATCGGCTTCGCGGCAAGAGCAAGCGCAAACAACAAAAACACAAGCAGATAACGTTCGACTCGCGGTCGTCGCGCATACCACCCGTACGCTGCCACCGTCAGCAGAAGAAAAAGCATCGACAGTACGGTTTTCCGTTCGGCGATCCATGCCACGCTTTCGACATTGATCGGGTGAAGAGCAAAAAGCGCGGCGACGACCAGGCTTCGGCCTCTGGCACCCGTCACTCGAGCCAGAATCAGGAAGAGAATCAGGCTATTGAATATATGAAGCAAAACACTGGTGAAGTGGTGACCACCCGGATTCAATCCGTACAACTGGCAATCAATCGCATGGGAGAACCAGGTTAACGGGTGCCAATTCCACGCGTACGTCGTTGTAAGAGCCCACTTGAACGTTTCCCAGTTCAGACCTTGATGAATCTGCGTGTTGTCGAGCACGTAGACCGGGTCGTCATAATTGATGAACGGGCTCTTCAGGGTCCGGAAGTAGACTGCAAAGGTCGCCAACGAGAGCAGCAGGCAGATGGCGAGGTTCAGTCCGGGGCGCCCTTCGAAGTTCTTTGGGATCGCCGGCACCGATGTCACCACCGATATCTGCGATTTCTTTGCGGGCCGCGGAGCCTTTGAAGAGTTCTTCAGTCTGGCTCTGGTTTTAGTGGACATAATTCTCCCGGTAAGAGAATCCATTAGCGTAATGGAAAAAGCCCACGGCGAACAGCCAATGCAGAGAGTTTTAATCGAACCTTAACAATTGGATTGTCAATGCCAACCACACAGTGAAAAATCTTCCCTCGCGTTCAGACTAATGGGCTATTTTCGATCGAACAGGTAGACCCGGTAGGGAGAACGGGGCGCATATGTTGCCGCGCCATCCCAGCGATACTGCGTGCCCTCTTGCAACATGTCAGCCAATCCCACCAGGCGATATTCGTTCCTCAGGTACCGGTCGGACCACTCTAGAATCGTCATATCAGATTCCTGGCGGCGCAGCCACGACAACTGAGTGTCAACAAAAACCACGAACCGGGGCCGGGCTTTTTCGACTTCTGAAATCATTTCTTTCTGCATGGTTGAAGCAAAGGGCTGAGTCTCCATGAGGGGATACATGTAGATGTAACCAGTGGCGGAGAGCCGGTCCGAATAGAAATAAATCTCTGGTTCTGATCCAATTACTGCGATGCGATCGGACGAGACCGAGTGCTCTTTAATGTAGTCAGAGATCTGTATGGCCTCAGCAAAGGGATTCGTGCTGTAAACGGTGCGGCAGAGCGTCAGTGGATCTTCGTCGAAAAAGAAGTCCCTTTGCTGAAGTACGGAAAATACAAAGCAACCTGCAAATACCACCATTGGTAGGGTCTGCCAGGTTTGCGTGTAGTGAAACTCGTGAAGCACGTTCGAGGCCGCGACCACTGCCGCCGCGCACAACAACGACACCGCTGGAAGCACGAGAACGAAGTAGTGATTGCGGAAATAAAGTCCGGGACACATCGCGCCGAAAGAAAGAGCTAGCACACTCACAGTGAAAGCGAAGTAAGGCCGAGTTTTCGGATCGTACAACATGGCGAGCACGCCGACCGCGGCGATGCACCAGATTAGCGGAGCCTGGCTGAGCACAGGTACGCCAGTAATCCAAAGATCGTGGATCCCTTCCGCCAGCGACCTCTCTGTTCCATACTGCCGTGCGTAAGTGAAAGTCCAGAACCAGAAATTAGGAAAAACGCCCATAACGAACAGCAAGAGGCAGGTCCCAAGCCAGGGAAGCATCGCGCCAGAGAAAAGAGTGGCAAGTTGCAAAGCCCAGTTTCGCCAACTCACTCGTCGTTTCCGCGCCGACCAAACGACCCAGAACATCCCGAAGAACACGAAGAAGATACCAGGCTGTTTCATCAGCAGAGCAAATCCGAGTAGCAAACCGCTCCAGAAGAAAGCTGCCAGCTTTTGCGATTCCTCCGCCTGAAGCAGTACCAGGATGCCGCCCACCGCAGGAAGCACGACAAACTGCGTTGCATGACCGGCAAAACCAAGCACCGACGGTTCAAGTGAAAGAAGTCCATATGTGGCCGACGCCACAATGGCGCCCAGCACGCCAAAGAGCCGTTTGCCCAGGAGAAAAACCAGCACGATCGTCGCGGAATTGACCAGCAGCAGTCCGAGATGCACGCTTACCGCCGAGTGCCCGAAGATTGCCTCGATCAGAGCGTAGCTTGCTGCCGTTCCCGGCAATTTCATCGTGTAACAAAGCTGATAGGGAGCTATACCGTGCAGAATCAACTGGCCGGCATAAGCGTATTCGCCTTCGTCTCGCTCCAGAGGAAATCCCAGGAGACGCACTCGAACCAGACCGATAAATAAAAGGATAGCTACAAGAAGGCCGTACGATAAGGCTGGCGAAATTCGAAATTGCCGGGTCTCCTTTGGCTTCTGCTTGGGCGTTCTTTTCTTCCCCATAAGTTGAACAGTTCCTGACTGGCTCGGCGCTCGTGATCCCATCTGGAACGCAGTGCTTGGCAATGGTAAGAGATTAGCGCTGCACGGCATCGGCGATTGGAGGCAGTGGAAAATTCGGATCCAACTGCCGGGCCTTGGCGAATGCCAACTGAGCCTGTGAACTGGCGCCGAACTCGTGCAGCAAAAGGCCGAGCCTGACATATCCAGATGGCGCAGGATGTTGTTGCAGATACTGCGCCAGTCCGCTCGCCATTTGCCTTATCGCATCAGGGTCGGTGTTTGTGGCTTTGGTGGCGTTTTCGTCTGCCTTGGTCTGGTTACCCAGTTGGGCGTAGCTGATTGCCAGATTGGCGTAGGTCACGGCCAGCACATTCGATTCCAACCCGGGCTGACCGAGCGCATTGAGAGTTGCATTCCCTCGAACTGCGGTCTCGAACTCTCTGATCGCCTCGCGAAGTTGGCCATGATCCTGATAGTCCGCACCCACCCGCGCGTGGGCTTCTGGGTCCAAGGGCTCCAGGCGAGTGTACGTGCGCACGTGCGCAATTCCCTCTTGATAGCGGCCTAGCGCGAAGAGCTCAGTTGCCAGAGCATTCTCGGCCATCGAGTTGTTTTCTGTTACCTGGACGGCATGCGTCCAAAGGTCAACCGTGCTGCGCCAATATCCAATCTGCCGCCAGGTAGTCAAAGCCAGTACGACAAGAATTAGCGATGCCACCGCCGCGCGCGGGACCGTGCCCACCCGGAAGCGGTCGGCGAGGTCCGATACCCCCCAGACGAGAGCTGCGAAAATCCCGACCAGTGTCAGATAAGCGTACCGGTCCGCGATCACTTGCACACCGACCTGGACGATTCCGATGATCGGTACCGCCGTCCCCAAGTACCAGAACCAGCCTAGCGCCAAGTAGGGACGCGCGAAACGCTGTCTCCACGCCAGGCCAAGTCCGACGAAAATAAACAGAGCGCTGACGAAAGGCTCCCAGAGGGGAAGCGTGCGGCCGGGATGCGGATAAATCAGCGCCAGGTGCGCCGGCCAAATGGCCTTCCACAGGTACATCCCGTAGGCGTAGCAGCAAGTCTCTAACCGCACGCCAAGCGGAAGAGCCACGGACGAAATCTCACTGTCAGTCTGCGCCACCATGGTGATGATGGCGCTGCCCACCGACAAGGCCAGCAGCGGCAACTTCTCCAGCACGAGCGGCCAAGGCCGCGACTGCGGTACCGGAAGTGCACCTGAAGACGTGTTCCAGCCCTCGATCCTGCCCAGCGGCCAATAATCGACCAGCATCAGCACAAAGGGCAGCGTGATCACCATGGGCTTCGACGCCAATCCCAGGACGAACCACGCCACCACGCCCAAGTACCGCCGGATGCCTGGCTTCCGGGCGTAGTAGCCGTAGGCTCCGAGAGCCAGAAAGAAAAACAATGTGCTTAGAACATTTTTGCGTTCGGCGACCCAGGCCACGGATTCAACATTAAGCGGATGCAGCGCAAAGAGCGAAGCAACCAGCAAACTCCGCCAGGTTGCGCCCGTGGCCCGCCATAGTATAAGAAACAACAACACCGAGTTAAGCGCGTGGATCAACGCATTGACCCAGTGATGGCCGGCCGGATTCAGGCCAAACAGCTGGCAATCCAAAGCATGGCTGAGCCACGTCACCGGGTGCCAGTTCGAAGCCGCGGTTGCAGTCAGAGCCCAGGTCACGGTTTTCCAAGTCAAACCGGCGCGCACGTGATCGTTCTGAAAAACGTAAGCCTGGTCGTCGTAATTCACAAAGGGATGCCGGCCCACTGGACTGTACAAAGCCAGCGTGGCAGCAGCCAATAGAAGAGAGATGAGCAGTGGCCGCCGTAGGGACTCAATCGGCCGGTCAGATCGCGAAACGGAACTTACCCGCGATCGTTTTTCCGCAGCCGCTGCCACAACCGGCATGCGCCGGGCAGTTGCCTTGTTCTTGGGTTTGCTTTGAATCCTGCCCGGCATTAGGAAAGATGGGTGGAAATCGCCTCCACAGGGTATCGTAAAAATCCCTGACCATCCTTCCCAATTCAAGGCTGCAATCAGATTTTAACGGCAGTGTAACATTCGCCGTAGGCTAATGCTGAACCGCATCACCGCCTGTGTTCGATTCGAGACCGTTCAACGCTCTGTGCGCTTGCGAAGACTCGGGATCAAGCTTCAGAGCCCTTTCGTACGACGCGCGAGCTTCTGCGTCGCGGCCCAATTCTTGCTGAAGTTGTCCCATTTGTAGATAGGCCGTTGCCGTTGGATCGAGCGCAACCGATCGCGAGAGGTCAATTACTTTTTCCTCTGCATCCACCTTCGCCAGAGCTCTCTGTATCTTGGGGTCCTGGGGTTCGAGTGCCGAGCTTTGTTCGAAATATTGCTGCGCCTTATCCAGCACTCCCTGATCGTCATACGCCGCGCCCAGATTGAGATAGGCCCTGCTCTTTAGGTATTTCGTTCGAGCCGTCTGCAGGCCGATTTCATACTCCGAGATCGCTTCCTGGAAACGCCCGCGAGCTTGCGCGCAGAAACCTACATCCAGGTGTGCCAGAGAATCCTGGGGACAAATTTGCACTGCCCTCTGAAAGTGAAGCTGCGCTTGATCGACACAACTCTGTCCCGTTAGCTTGACTCCCTCCTCCAAAAGCACCGTACCGACGGAATCCTCGGCAATGCAGTTCTCAGGCGTAATCTGCAGCGAATGTGACCACAACGTCAGTGTGCTTTCCCAGACGTGAACTTGACGCCAACTCAAAATGGACAAAGCGAGGATCGCCGCCACTGAGGCTGTAATTGGGAGGCGCACATTAATTCTTTTGGAGACACACAGATCCGCTAGACCCCATACCACCAGGATGAAGATGCCGAGGAAAGGCAAATAGGCGTATCGGTCCGCCATGCCCTGCTCTCCCACTTGCACCAAGCCGATCATCGGGACCAGCGTTCCCAGAAACCATAGCCATCCGACGGCAGGATACCCGCGAGAGCGGAACCGCCACACCAGTACGCTCGCACCTGCAAGAAAAAGCAGACTCAGAACGATTTGCCACCATGCAAGGAGCGCACCTTGTGGAGCATAGTAGACCGAGAGACGCGCCGGCCAGAATGCCTTCCACACATAAATCGCATAAGAAAAGACGGCATTCGCCAGGCGCTGGCCAAAAGGAATCGCGTCGATGGTTTTCATGGCTGGCTGCTGGGCCACGAACGTGATGATGCTGCTGGCTGCCGAGAGTGCCAGCAGCGGCAACTTCTCTAGGAACAAGAGTCGCAAACCAAGCTGGGGTGCTGGACTAGTCGTACCGGAAAGCTCAGACTGCGGTAATTCAATTTTCATCCGTTGCAGCGGCCAGAAATCCAGCAGAATAAGAACGAACGGAAGCGTGACCACCATCGGCTTGGCGGTCAAAGCGAGACCAAACAGAACAAATAGGAGCAAATATCGCGCTGTGTTCGGCCTGCGAACGTACCTGGCGTACGCCAACAGCGTGAGCAGAAAGAAGAACATGCTCAACACCGTTTTCCGCTCCGCAATCCAGGCCACGCTCTCCACGCTCATCGGATGAAGAGCAAACAGGGCCGCAACCAGCCAACTCCGCCATAACGCGCCCGTGAGTTGCATCAACAGCAAGAACACGAGCGCGGCATTCGCGGCATGGAATAGCACGCTGGTAAAGTGATGGCCCCTGGCATCCAGGCCAAACAGATCGCAATCGAGAGCATGGGACATCCATGTCAGCGGATGCCAATTTTCGCGGCTCAGCGATGTCACGGCCCATGCCAGAGTCGAAAGGGTGACTCCCTGCTGGACATGGGCATTGTTCGTTACATAATCCACATCGTCGTAATTGACGAAGGGGTACGTTAAGGCCGGGAAGTACACCGCGAAAGTTGCGAGCGCCAGGGCGAATGTCAGCGCCCACTTATATTTGCTGACGATGAATTCTGGATTTTGCGGGACCGTGGGAGGACTCGCATGTCGCGCAGATCGCCGAAGCGACGGCGCAAGGCCTTTCTTCACCCCGTGCGCTTTTGACATAAAGCGAATGAGAAAGAAAACCGAGGAGACTGTTGGCTTCGCGTGACTGGGAGACCATCACGCCGGGCGAGCTCTTTGCGCCGATTCCTACAGGCGATTTAGGCTCCGAACATTCGCCTAATCTTGCTCAACGAAATTAGGATGACCCCAGTTCCAAAAAGATAAATCGGAGAAGGCTCGGGAATCGCTGTGCTGCTAGCTCCGATTGTGATATCCGCAATTCCCAGTTCGTTGGCGGGCCCGCTGAACGTGACCGAATGAGCGGTTCCAGTAAATGACGCCCCTATATTTGACCAACTGCAGTACGCCGGGGCGCTGCAGGAGCCATTGTTGTTGGCGAGATTGATGATCGCTAATACCGTGCCGGTACCATTCATGCCGCTCCAGATCGTTACCGTCTCCGTCTGACCCCCAGTAAACCCGGCCGTAAAATAGAAGTTCAACCCGGTCGAGAATCCTGGCGTAACGTTCATCGTGCCCATAACCGGCGAACCAGTGGCTCCATTCATAAAGATTGCCGGCATATTGAGAGGCGGGGAAGCGAAATTACCGGCGCCGCCGTTCAGAGCGGCCCGCAGACCGTAGAAGTTCGAAGAAAATGTAACGCCGTAATTCGGCGTAATGGAAAGACCACTTCCCCCGTTGTAGAAGTTGCCAACTGCTTGAAGATTCCCGAGTTCCTGAAAATCCAGCAACTCCCCCGAATTCGCAAACGCGGAGACGGCGCACATCGAGATCGCGGACACCAGCACAAGCACTTTGGATGTGGAGCGAAGCATGGGGGTCTCCTTGCAGACCGAAACTTGAGACGAACCTCACCGCTATCAGTGAAAGGTCTTCAGAAGTATCAGTTGAATCGTATTACACGGAGCGACCGCGCAAATGTTAACAGTGTGTTAATTTTAGATTTGTGGGCATCGCGCTTCTCGCTTCAGCATTTCACTTCGAAAAAACATGTGTCGTGAGGAGACCGACACTCTGAAACGTGCTCCCGAAAAAGATTACTTCGACGTCACTGTGAGGTTGCACCGAGGTTCAAATTGTCGCCAGATACTTGCGCCCGGGCCACGGTATGGAATCGGCATCGCCGGATTGGCGTGAGTCACGATTGTGCCCAAGAGCTAAAGCAAAATTCCGAGCATCCGATGCTACGTTCAAGAATTAACCCACCATTAACACGTCGTCTCGCCGCCTGATGCCATAATTCTTGCGCTTCCATCTTGACACCATACCCTGTAGATCGTTCCCGGGAGATCGTAAGAATGCTGCGCTTCGCTGTATCCGGAGTGATTAAGAAGAGGTTTACTGCTGCCAGACGTGTCGGCTCAAACGCCGCGACAGCGGTTGCACTCGTGGTTCTTTGTGGCGCGCTTCTCAGCTGTGGAAGCTCCAATTCTACCCTAACCACTCAGACTCCTCCGAACATCGCTGGCGGATGGGAGTTCATCGCCATTTCCAACGACGGCTCTGTCACCGGAATCGAAGTGGCCCTGACTGAAGGTCAGGTGATTGAGAACAGCATTTCCGTGCCCAACGGGCAAATTTCGGCCAGCAGCGCACAGATCGCTTTCGTTTCGCTCACTACAATCTCGCAGAACTACAACGTGACCAGCTTCGGCGGCAGTTGCGGAGCTACTGCCACCTCGACGAACAGTCTCGGTCCCGGCAGCGTTACCGGCTATGGGAGCCCGGTCACATTTACTTTCACCGAGAACGGAAGCGTCTTCAACGTTACGATCACGTTGAGCGGCGACGGGAAAAGCATGTTGAATGGAACCTACACGCCGCAGAGCGGAAATGCCTGCTCGGATCCGGGCGGTACAATTACGGGAACGTCGGTGTCAGTGCCAACGGGTTCTTATACCGGCCAAATGTGTCCGCTAGAGAGCGCCAGTTCGTGCTCCAGTCAAAGCGACAGTGTGACTGCAAACGTCAGCGCAAAGTCCGGACAAGTCAACCTGAGTTTGGCTCTCACTGGCACCGATAACACCAGTTTCACCCTGGCAGGGCCGTCCACTGGAAACTCTTTTTCAGCACAGGGCACATTTCAAGGGCAAACTCTAACCTATTACGGCTACTTCGAACAGGTCTATGATTCCAGTTTGGAAGCCAACGTGCCTTCGATTTTTTTGGTGAGCGCGGCCGATGCCTGCTTTTCGAATCCAAACCAATCCTGCACCACAGCAACCGTACTTTCTCTCCAGCAGAACGTAATCTGACCTTGGGCGCGTCTTCGCGGTTCATTTGATTCTCCTGTCAAATCAGTAGTCAAAAGGAGTTCGTTTCCGCCCATCCCACCGACAAGGAAGGGGATTCGGGATCAAACGCGGCCTGGCTGCTTGCGACCGCGCAACCGCCCTTGCGCCCGAACTGCCGAGGGTAGGGCGCACTGGGAACCGCGTACCCCGAAATCCAAAGTTGACCGCGGCAACGCATTACCGTATAGTAATGTATTACCGGATGGTAATGTGTTCGGAAGACTGTATGCCGCAAGTCATGCGCTCGATTGAAATCCACGCTTCGCCAAGCGTCATCTGGCTCTGGCTGGCAACCCAGGAAGGGCTGCGCCACTGGATCAGCTCGAATATTGAGATCGATTTGCGGGTTGGCGGCGCATACCGCTTTCTCGGCCCCGACGATAAGACATGGATCAGCGGCAGCGTGCTGGAACTGGAGCGAGAGAAAAGCCTGATCCTCTCCTGGCTCGAGGAGGGTAGCGGGTGGACACAACCGGCGCGATTAGTGATCAGGCTTGCTTTTATTGCTGTCGGCACGCGGGTAACCCTTATTCACGATGGATTCGAGGGCATCGGTCGTTCAGACTGGCCTGAGACGGTACAGGATTATGAGCGCGGCGCCGACCTGCACCGAGTTCTCGACCACCTGGCCGATCTGGTGAACGCCGGTGCGGCCCAGTAAGAGCGATGCCCTATTCCGCATCCTGGCCGACCCGACGCGCCGGCTCATTCTCGATCTGCTGGCCGAGCGCGGACGTTTGACCGTGGGCCAACTCGCCGCTGAGTTTCCCAACATGGTGGCGTCGGGCATCTCCAAACATCTGATGAGCCTGCGGGCAGAGCGTCTGGTATCCGCCACACGCCGGGGCCGACAGCAGATTTATCAGCTTGAACCGGATGTCATGGCTGCCGGGCTGACGCCGTGGATTGCAAAGTACGAGCGCTATTGGTCCGCGGCCCTCGAACGGCTGCGTGACCTTGCCGAGGAAGGGGATGCAAAAAACAAACTCACGTCCCGGAAACATGTCCGACGAAGGAGGGGAAAATGAGTTTCATCGCTAGTGGCCTTGCTTTTGTTTTCTTGCTGGCAACGCAAGGAACCGCCCAAAGCGCAAAAACTCCTTATCCAAGCATGGCGCCGGTTGCGCAATATTTGATGCCCAGCGACGCGGAAATCTCTCTCGCGCGGAGTGCCGCGCCGAAATCGATCTCCGGTGATGCCGAAATTCTCATCCTTACAAAAGACGGTTATCAGACGGCGGTGAAAGGAACGAACGGCTTCGTCTGCATGGTCGCGCGCTCCTGGTCTGCCGATTACGACGATCCCGGATTTTGGGATCCACGATTACGGGCGCCGATCTGCTATAACGCTCTCGCCGCGCGATCTCAAGTACCGGCCACCATCAAACGGACTCAGGTTGTACTCTCCGGAGGATCGCAAGCCCAGGTTCTAACCGCCATTAAAGCGGCGATTCAGAGCGGCGAACTGCCTACGGCGGAAGCCGGCTCCATGGCCTACATGATGTCCAAACAAGCGTATCTCAATTATCGTGTCGGTCCCTGGCTTCCACATCTCATGTTCTTCACGCCCGCAACCGATCCCAAATCCTGGGGTGCCGGGCTGCCAGACTCGCCCATTCTTGGAATCCGTCGTCCGGAGGAGCGCTTGACCGTGTTTCTGATCCCCCTTGGCCGATGGTCAGATGGAACTTCGTCGGGATCGGAAGGACATTGAAGAATTCAGGCCGTCGGCCATCGTCACACGCCGACCCCGTCATCCCCGGACGGATGATCTCCGCACTCCGAAGGATATACGAACAATAAGCAGGCTTCACTTCATTCATCGGTTCGGTACCCCTTTGCCTCTCAATGAACGCAAAATCACCGACGAAATTGAAGTTCATGGCGGTGAACGGGCAACTCTGACGAACGCGATTCAGGTAAGGGTTGGCCGACATCTATGTACGTCTTATGTCAAGCAGAAAAAAATTCTTCTGACGCGCGCTTCGGAGGAGCGCGGAGTGCGCACGGCTGGGTCCTGCAGAACCGCGATTTGTGGCTCCCGACGGACTACCTTAGCCTCCCCTGGGTGTATCTGGCTCATCAGTCACATTTCAGAATAATAAGTCCAGGCTGGGTCGTCGCTCTGCCATGGCAACCAGCACACCTCAGAAGCTCTTATTTCACCGGCTCGACGACCTTGAGCACGTGATCGGTGGGAACATCGTGAAGGGTTTGCACGATTCCCGAGGGCCAATGGATTTCGATCACGTCCGCACGAACATCCCGTCCCAGGCCAAAATGCACCGGGCCATCGCTGGACGAAGCGTAGCCAACGCTGGTCGTCATGTGGTTGTACTGCGGCCCGACACTCTTGCTGACCACCTTGATCCTCGCGCCAATGCCGTCACGATTGCTTTTTGTGCCACGCAGAGCGAGGTCTAACCAATGGTTTGAGGTCTGGCCGCGGTTCATCCAGATTTCCGCTGGAGCATCGAGGGCAGAAACAACTACGTCGACGCGTCCATCTCCATCGAAATCTCCGAAGGCACATCCACGGTGACGCGATTTAGGGGAGGCATCAAGGCCTGCTGCTTCAATCAAGGTCTCCCACTTACCACTCGCACCCAGATTACGGAAAACCACGTTGTAGTGGTTGACGGGCTGCCCAGGCATATTGTGGGATTCCACATGACCGCCACTGACGAACATATCTTTCCACCCATCGTTATCGAAGTCGTACAACCCCGTGCCGAATCCTGAGAGGGTGCTGCTCAGATCTCTCATCCCGCTCGGTGTCGTCACTTCTTTGAAATCGCCTTTGCCGGTGTTCTGAAAGATGGGGAAGGTCTGTCTGGGCAAGGCTACGAATACGATGTCGGGATACCCATCGTTATTGTAGTCGCGAAAATCCACACCCATCCCCGAAATGAAACCGCCGTCCTCCACCAGGGCGACACCGGCCTCAAAGGCGACTTCTTCAAACTTGTTACCCAGATTGTGGAACAATGAATTGTAGGAGGCATCGTTGCTGACGAAAAGGTCTGGACGTCCGTCCAGGTCGTAGTCCGCCATCCCGACCCCCATGGCTTTGCCCACATGATCGCGAACTCCCCATTCTTTGGAAGCGTCACGAAACGTGCCATCGCCATTGTTTAGAAAAAGCTGATTCGGCTGCCCCTTGTAGTACTTAGGATGGCAGTAGTCGGAAACACCCTCGACTTGGCAAAGAGCCTTATCCGAGTATTCCCACTGCAGGTAGTTGGCGACAAACAGATCCAGCAAGCCATCGTTATTCACGTCCACCCAGGCGGCAGTAATCTCCCAGAAGGGCCCATACTGCGGGTCAGGGTGATTGATGGCCGCGTCCAGACCAGATTTGACGGTGACGTCGGTGAAGGTCCCGTCGCCGTTGTTGTGATAGAGGGTGCCGTGGTGCAGACCGGCGACGAACAGGTCCGGATGCCCGTCGTTGTCGTAATCGCCCACGGCGACCCCCATGTCATAACCTGTACCAGCCAGCCCGGCGGCATCGGTGACGTCCGTGAACACTCCATTTCCATCGTTACGAAAAAGACGGTTTCGATACTTGGGGTCGTCCTTCTTTAATGTGGCGATGTTCGCGCCATTGGTAAAGAAGATATCAGGACGGCCGTCGCCGTTGTAATCGAATACCGCAACCCCGCCAGGCATCGTTTCCGGAGCGTTACGGGCTGGTGTCTCATCGTTCTGCAGCACGAAGGGAAGAGCTTTCAATTCGAAGTGAATCGGGCTTTTGGCAGGCGACGACACCGCCAGGAGCCACCAGCAAACACTCAATAGGAGGGCGCAAACGGTCACACGCGATGTTTTGGCCATCGGAAAAAAGAAGGGTGGCCGAAGCCACCCTTGAATTCTATCTGATGCTTACTCTCAGAAGTAGAACTTGGCGGAGAACAACACCGAGCGTTGTCCAGTCTTAAAGGCCGGCTTGCCCGTGGTGGTTGCGTTCTGGTTCGATTGTGCAATTGAAATAACGTTATAGGTGCAACTGCCATTGGTCACAGTTAAATTGAGAGCCGCGCAGATCGGACCATAGGCAGTCGTAGCAGCGCTTGCAGGAATCTGGATCGGAGTAGACTGCTGCAGGTTAATCATCTCGTCCGAGGTACCAGCCAGACCGAACTGCGGCAGCGGATGGTTCAGGAAGTTCGTCGCCTGAATCCTTAATTGCAGCGACTTGCTCTCAGTGATCTTGAACGATTTATACAAGCCCAAATCACTGTCAAAGTAAGCCGGCGCATGGATATACGGCCATACTATCGTGCCGAGTTGCCCCAGAGGAGGAACGCCGAAGCAGTTCGGGTTGAAGTACAAGCCCTTGGCGTGATTGCGCGGGTCGCAGGTAATTAATGGGTTCATGGTTGCTTCGTAGCCGCCACCGTCTTGATCAGTGCCGTACCACGTCCCCGAATTCACGGCATTGGACATCAACCCGTTTGGTAGAGGAATGGCGTTGTTAGGCAGGTTCGGATCACCCGCTAACGGGGTAGTCAGTCCGCTAGGCCATGTGAAATTCAAGATGCCGTTGGGTTGAATCGGCTGGCCACTCTGGCGGGTTGTAAATCCCGAGAGTTGCCAACCGTTCACTCCACCCTCCAGGAACCGATTGCCATGAACAAACTTAGGCAAATTCCACACGTAGGTCGCGTTCACAATCTGCGTGTGGTCATAGGCCAGCGGTCCATAGTTTGAAGCCAGGTTGAAAGGGTTGACCGTGGTGCCGTTGGTGGGGCCGTTGTCACTTTGCCCATCCCAGATGCCCATCACTTTGCTGAAGGTGTAGTTCATGATGAAGCTGACCGGCCCCGACTGCTTCTTCCATGAGGCCTGCAGCGCGTTATAGTTCGCGTAGCTGCCGTGGGTGATGAGGTATACGTCCTGATAGTTGGTTAACGGCCGATAATGGTTTTGGGTGAAACTCGTGGTGTAGTTCGTAGACAGGGGTACTCCATTCGGTCCCGTGGCATTGCAATTGACGTAGTTCGCCGCCGGGTTGGCGGTGTTGTTGCACGTCAAATTACCCGGGGAAACGTAGATCGGAGTACCGCCAGCCCCACTCGACGTCGTCGGGTCAGGGAAGAAGTAGCCGCCCGGCTGTACCGCGTTCAGGTCATCGAGCTTCCCGTTTGCGCCGTTGATCAGCTCATTGCGGCTCTGGTTTCCGACGTAGGAAATCTCGAACACCGAACGCCAAGGCGTAGCCTGGGCAACGCTGATGTTCCAGTCGTTGGTATAGGGGGTACGTCTATCCCCCATCTGAAAAGCACTGATAGCAGACCCGTTTGCCGCCACGCTGGAGGGAGGCGTATACGAATTGATTGCATCGTACCCTTGACAGGGCAGAGCCGCAGTAGCGCAGGCAGGATCGTTATTGTTTTGGGCGTATATAGGCCCCTGGAGATTGTAGACGTTGGCAGTGAAAATGCCAGACGCCAAGTTTGTCGGGCCACCAACATCGTTCACGGCAACCTGGTAGCGGAACGACGCGAACCCGCCGCGCACCACCGTCCGGCCGTTCCCGAATATGTCGTATGCCAGCCCGACTCGAGGTTCATAGTAAAACAACGGAGAGCCCCAGCCCGACTTTGGCACGCTGGAGTCTATCGAATGCCACTCGACACCTGGGTTATTCACGGCAGGGTTATTGGTGTAAGTGGACCAATTCCAAACCGCCATCCCATTGCTCGGGCCGTACCACTGGCCTTCATGATCGAATCGCAAACCGTAGTTCACCGTGATCTGCCGGTTCGCCTTAAACGAATCCTGCGCATAAATCGCCCACTGGTGGTTCTGGATCGTATTCACAATGTCTTGATTCGGCTGAAAATATTGGTCAATGTTCCCTACGAGGAAGTCGGCCACCGTGTTGCCGGTGCTGACGGATCCCCAGTTGAGACCGAAGCTTCCGTTGGCGCCGCCAGAAGGATAATTCGGAAACCCGCTGCTGGACTGAAGATTTTCGCTAGTGTCCCAGTAAGCGCCCAGCTTGATGGTATGGGAACCAATGATCTTGGTGTAATTGTCGTAAATCGAGGGATCTTTTTTTGTGGCACCAAAGCCGCCACCGTTAAAGGGACCGTCCAGGTTCATTTCCGCGATATCGGGGAACATGCCGCCCCAAGGCCCCAGGATATTCGGCATCTGTTTCGTGGTGTTCCCGAAAAGCCCATTCATGGTCAAACCAAGCGCGCTGCGACTCACCGCATTCGCATTGGCGAGCTTGTTCGGATTGATGTAGCGCGCCAGCGTGAATACGGCCTCATTGGTTGTGGTTGGGCTGAACACGTGGGTGAAGTTGGTCATTACTTCCTGGGAAGTCGTGGCGGCCACCACATTCGACGGATAGGGGAGGGTCCACGCGGGAGTCCACCAGATACCTACCGGGTGTTGGTCGTTTTCAATCTGCCGAGTGTACGATCCCGATATTTTGGTATTGTCGCCAATCGCATAGTCCAGTTTTCCGGTTGCTTCCCAACGGTTCTGGGGCACCGTCGAGACGTATTGATAATTACTCCAGCCATTGCCCGCGTTGGGCGAGACGTTGGCAGATGGGAGCAATTTGGCGTAGATCACGCCGTTTGGATCAAAATCGGCCGTAGGCACGCTCGTGCCAGTACCTCCCGGCGGAGGAGCATACATGCTGCCATAGGCATAGCCCCAAACGTTGTTAAGCTGCTGCGCCAGGGTGGTGCCGGTGCTCACTGGCGTCGTGCCGGGGATGCCATTGATTGTGGTGTTGCTGAAATCTCCACCGAGTTGCTCGACGGTCGGTACGTTGTAATTAAGGATGCTGCCGGCGGGGTGTTGCCTCATGTATTCATAGCCGCCCCAGAAGAACAGCTTGTTCCGACCTTTATCCAGTCCCGGGACCGGACCACCGAAGTTGCCGCCCATGTAGTAGAAATTTTCGGCCGGAGCAGCCACGGCGGGCGTCGACGCGCCATCCACAATCTCAGCATGGGCGAACGCGTCAATGGCATTTAAAGCGCTGTTGCGAGCATACAGGTAACCCTCGCCATGGTACTTTATGCCGCCGCTCTTGCTGAAGGCTTCGAAGATCACCGGCCCTTTGGCGTATTCAGCATTGTAATTCGACATCAACACCTTGACTTCGCTCACCATGTCCGGGTTGATGTTCGCTATCTGAGCGCCGGCATTTCCGGGATCGACGAGGTTTGCGCCGTCGAGCATAAATGCCATGGCACCATTCGGCTGCGTGCCATTTGCGGAGAACTGGCCGATCGGCCCGGTGTTCGTGCCCACCGTCTTATCCGCGAAGCCTGACCCTTGGCTCGCGCCGTTTGAAAATGCCATGCCCGGCATGACCTTCAGAAGTTCACCGGCGTCGCGTCCGGCCATGGGGAATGCATTTACCATCTCCTCCGGGACGGTCGTGCTGATTTCGGCGTCGTCGGTGGGCACGGTCAGAGCACCGGCGGAAATCTCTACCGTTTCGTTCACCGATCCAACCTGCAGCGCAATTTGCGTGAGGTTTCGGTTATCGCCTTCGGCGAAGACGATACCTGTCTGCTTCCATTGCTTAAACCCCGTCGCTTCGACAGTCACCGTATACGTTCCCGGCTGAACCGCCGTGATGGAGAAGTACCCGCTCCCGTTCGACACCGTCGTACGGACGTCGCCGTTGAGCTGGTTTTTCATTGTGACTTTGGCGTTCGACACCAAGGCGCCCGTCGTGTCGGTAGTTGTGCCCGACAAAGTTCCGGTCAATTGCTGGCCGAAGCTGAGTAAGGAGATGGAGACGAGAACAGCCAAACAGGCAAGCCAACCCGCTTTCGACGACAATGACAGCGAGGTCATTGAGCCCCTCCACTTGGATGAGTGTGGCGGCTTTGTAAAGCCGCCATCATTAACCGGTCAGTTCGCTACTTTGCGTCCCTACCCGGTGTGCCCCAGAATCTCGAAAAACGTAAACGTTAACGGTACTGGTCGTATAAAACCATTAGCCGACCGTCTGAGGCGCATTTTTACCCCCTGCCAATGAACGCTGTCAAGAAAAAAAACGATTTTTCTGTAAAATCGTTGCCTGTTGGAAACTCCATGATTACCTAGCGGAGTAAGCCTATGAAAGAAACTGCACCTTTTGCCAAGTCCTCAATTGGCGATACCTAAGCGGACGCCGGAACTCCAGCGATTCCAGCGAGTTTGTTTTCCCGCGCGCGAGCGCAGGGTAAGTCAGGCAGTGCTTCTCAGATCAGTCACAACTGGTCCTATTGTGCTTTGGGAATGACAATCGCAGTAATACCGTACCGAGGCACATCCACGGTAAAAGTTGGCCCCAGGCCGTTGATCGGAGCCTCTGTGATCTGCTTACCGGCCTCGATGGTTAACTTCCCATAGTCGTACCTGATTCCCTTTGAGGCGTAGCTGTAGTTATCTACTGAGATGGTGACTGCAACTGAGCGGGCAAGGTCCTTGTTGATTAACAATACCCCGAGTCCGCCATCGCGCCGCTTCACAGCATGAACCGCCAAAGTTTCCATCGGCGAGGTAGCGGCCACGAACATGTCTCCGGGCAGTGCCATCAGATGAAGCATCTTGATGCCATAGTAGGCGGGCTGCGGCTGGTCGTTGTTATCCAAGAAGCTCGGACTAAGCGCATGGATGGGTGACCACTCTACCGTGAATGCTCCTCTTTCCAGCAGGGTAGCCAGCGAATCTGCGGCATACAGAGCCGTGGCCGCAGGATTCTTAGCCGGCAGCCACGGCGTTAAGCCCACGCTGGTAAAGGCCAACGGAGGCTGATGGCCCTTCGGACAGAATTTCTTGTACTTCTCGACCAGATCTCGACCCAGCAAATCGTAATCGTATTCAAGGCCGTTCTGGCCGGGAAAGTAGGCGTTCTCATCGAGCGGATTTCTGGCTTGCAGCAGCAGGTCTTGCTCATCAACATTGTCCACGCGTGTAGGGAGCGCTCCTTTGCCCTCCCACAGTGTGGCGGCGGAAAAATCCATGCTGGCGCAGGCCGCCTTCAGGACACCCGCATTCCAGTTCTTACCAAGCTGGTCTGCGTCGGCCGCGAAAGGCGGCGGCATCACGAAAGCGCCGACCATGATCGTTGGGTCTACAGCTTTCATGGCCTTGGCATATTGCACTACCGCCTCACCATAAGCGACCGGTCCAACCCGAGCGTTGCCCTGATGGCGGCCCCACTCCTTCGACGTAGGTACGGGTCCGGCGTGCAGGTCGGGCTCAGGTGACGGGCTTTCTCCGTATTTGCCGGAGGCATCTGCATCCGATCCTACGGTGTGTGCCTGACCATAAAAGCCGTCGTTCCATGGTTCGTTGCCCACCGTCCAAAGCGGGATACCCAGGGACGAGGGATGTCCGATGCGAAGCAGGTTGTACCCATCGTCGGTGCGTAGCGGAGTAGTCGCTCGCAGGCTTGCCCAGAATCCGACCGTCTTCCAGTCGTTGCCTTTTGAATCTTTGCCGATTGGTTGCGTGCTCGATGGCGAGCCGTTGGCGTACGCTACCCAAGCGGCGGCCTCTGCCGGCTCGCCGCCGCCGCTACCATCCACGTTGCTGCCGTAGTTAACCGACACGAGCGCCGATCCGAGAGCGTCAATCACAGGCGCGACCGCGGGGAACTGCTTCTCGGGCGGGAATGCGGGTGCGCGGTCGTTGGTGTAAGGATTGGTAATCGCGCCCGTGGACCAGTGGTAGAGCGCATCGATACCACCATTGCCGGGAAAGCGCAGATTCGTGACGCCGGCATCCTGGAGTAACTTAATCGTCTCCGGATCGTAGGCGTGGCTGTCCCAGCGGTCGGCGGCTACGCCGATCGAAGTCGTATAAATGATCGCCTTCTGCTGCGCCGGTTCCACGATCACCTTGGTCTTCAATTGAGCTTGCACCGGCGCCGACGCCAGAATCAGTTCCAGCACGCCAAATATTGCAATCCCACTCATATGTGACCACCGCTTCCCCGGCGGCAAGCGCAGGGCGGAAACGTTAACGGTATCGAATGACACTGTGCTCATGAACGCCAAAGCTCCCTTCTTGAACTCCGGAACGCGCAATTGTACTCCTGTGGCCGGTCCGTAACGTTGGGAGAAAAAGCGTGTGAGCGTCAGTCATTTTCGGGACGATTCTAGACTGCGCCTGCCTTGCGGAAACGCGCAGACCCTGCGGTATGCTAATCAACATGCGGTTGGCATTCGTCTCCCTCTTGTTTGTGATTTTGTTCGCGAGCCCTTCTTGGGCGCAGCAAGATCCCAGTGAACTTCTCAATGACGCGATTCGTGCACAACAAAGCGGCGATTACCAGTCAGCCATAACCGAGTATCGAAAATTCCTCGATCTCCGTCCCCATAACGTCGAAGCCAAGGTCAATCTTGGGGCCGCTCTGGCGCACGTGGGCCGGTTCGATGAAGCTATCGCGATATATCAGTCCGCGCTTCCTTCGCTGACGGACAAGAATCCAGTACGGCTGAATCTTGGTCTTGCTTATTTTAAGAAGGGTGACATGGCGAAGGCACGGGATCAGTTTGCCGCACTGCATCAATCGACGCCCAGTAACGTGCAAGCCGCGATTCTCCTGGCCGACACGGAAATCAAACTGGGGAATGCCGAATCCGCAGCCCGCATGCTGGAGCCTCTCGAGAACGCGAATTCGAGCAACCCCGATTTCGATTACGTCTGCGGGTTGGCCATGATCAAGTCCGGACATCGGCGCGATGGCGTTCCTCGTGTCGAGAAAGCTGCCGAACTCGGGCACAGCGCCGATGCATACATGCTTGCCGGAGCCACCCTTCTGGATCTCGGAGACTTCGAGCCGGCCAGGCACGATCTGGAAATGGCAGTACAGTTGAATCCCAAACTGCCGGGACTGTATACGCTGGTGGGAACAGCGAGAGATAAGACGGGCGATCAAAAAGGAGCCGAACCCGCATTCCGGTTAGCCGTGCAGGAGAACCCGAGCGATTTCAATGCCAATCTCTATTTAGGTGCCCTTCTCTATAAACAGCGTCATTTGGAGGAAGCGAAAGACTTTCTTGACCGCGCCGTCAAGTTGAAACCGAGCGACGCGATGGCTCACTACGAATCGGCCATGCTGAAAAGCACCTCCGGAGAATACCAAGAGGCGGCGGAGGAACTGGAAGGCGTGGTTAAAAGCGCTCCTGATTGGCTCGAGCCGCACGTGGAGCTTAGTTCCCTGTACTACAAACTGCATCGACCCTCCGATGGCGCCAAACAGCGGGCGATCGTCGACCGGCTCACGGCCGAACAGCAAGCCAAAGGACCAGGGAAATAAGATGCCAGGATCCCAAAAAGCCAACTAATTCACATTGGGACTTCCGTCGGGCGTGACTTTCACAGAGAGCATCGCTTGCGAGCTCATAGGGCCTTGGTGTGCGGTGACTACCAGGTCGCACTGCCCCGGATCTGGATTGATCCGCAAAAGCATGGGCATCGAGCCATCTGGTTGGCGTTGTGGCGAAGCCAGGGTTCTCAGTCCAACTTTGCGCCCATCCCGATAGAGTTGCAGAGTGATCGTGGGTGCGGCTTCCGAATCGCTCGTGGGGTAGACAACAAAATAAACATCGATCGGCTTACCCGAGGGCATCGAATCTGCGAGTACCGGAACCACACGCCCGGATTCTGTTTCGAACGGATTCTGGAGGTCGGGCGGTCCCGGTATCGGCTGAACCTTTCTCACCAACTCCAGCGAACTGACGCCGAAGTCTCTTCCCGAATCCACAAACACTGACAGCCGTTTAACCGTGGTTTTCTGGGCAAGTTCGTCTGTTACCGCCGTGTCGATGATGTAATGCCCACTCGGTAGTTCGACTGGTTCGGTGTACAGAATGTGGTCAGTCCCGAGGTGCGGCAGATCTGCCTTCGGTGCCTCACGAACCAGATCTCGGCTTACTTTGCCTACCACTTCTCCGTCGCTTTTGTGGATGAGCGCCAAAAGGGAAAGTCGGATTTGCGCCTTGCCCGTCTTTGAATTTATGTCGATGTGCAGGCTGGAAACAGGAATGTCGAACGCCATTTCGTAGTCGACCGCAGCGGCCTTAGGTCGGAACCTGAGGAGCGAGGCCTGAAACGGAAATTCCACCGGCGCCGGATGGGCATTGATGGCGTGTAAAGCTGTCATTTCGAAAGGCTGCAACGGCTCTCCATTGATATTGGGCAAGGCAAAATATCCGGAACGGGTTTGCACAGTGACGTGCGGGCGGGAAATCCGCACCTGAATCTTGCGGAAATGGCCATCATAATTGGTCGCCGACGGAGTGTAGGCGACTTCATAGTGGGTGCGAATGTCTTCCATGACGCGCTGCATGGGCAGCTCGATCTCATTCGTGTTGGTAACAGCGAAGCCGCCAGTCGACTCTGCCAGTTCCTCCATCGCCAGTTGCTTATCGGAGGTGGCGGAAAGATCAATGTCATCACTCTCCAGGTGCCCGATACGCGGACTGACATTGTTCGCTGCACTCTCGGCGCCTGCTCGCTGCAGGTCGGCCAGCGACGCAGCCAGAGGATCGTCAACGCTTAGCCCGCGTGTATCGACAGCATAGAACGCCACTTCCATCTGGTTGGCATAACTGATCACACTGTCCACGACGTCCCGGCGGTCCATGGGCAAAGTCAATCCGTCCGCCAGATATAAAACAACCTTTCTTCCCGGCAGCTTGGCCTGAACTCGAACCAGTTGGCGCAAAGCGTCCATGGCATCCATGCCGTCGGAGAGGCTCACAGCAAAACGCAGCCCGCTCACGATGTCGGCCTGCGTCACAAGTGCGTTGCCCAGAGCAAGTGAGGCATCCTGTGAAGCGGCATTTCGGGCCCACATCGGATCGGTTACGATTGCGGGAACTGGGTTCAACATCAGCTCCTGAACCGCTTGCGCGGTCGCCGGACTCGTTAGCGGGTTTGCGATTATGTTGGTCCCGGCTGCCTGAACCGATGCATTGATGCCCGATGCGACGTTGGCGGAGATACCGAGGCCTCCTCCCGTATTGAGGCCTTTGGTGGCAGCATCTGCGGCTTTCGCCAGCAACGATCGGTCAGCCGTGTAGGGCTGAACCACCTGCAAAGCGCGGTCGAGTCGATAAATGGTTACATAGGTGTTCGGCAGAGTGTCGCTCTTGAGGAACTGCTCCACCGCATCGCGCGCGAATGCCATGTTTAGGGGAGCGATCTGCGCAAAAACGATGGAAACAAAGTTGAGTTCATGAAGCGTTGTATCCGGTGTTTTCGCTGCTTCAGGGTTCAGTGCACCAGAGGAAGGAGTTGAAGTGCCGCTCTTCGCCTGCGCTTGCTCCTCTCGCAACTGTTCCACTCCCTTCACATCCCGAAACGCATGAATTTTCTGCTTTACGCCATCTTCAAAAACCTCGATCTCATCGGGGCGCAGATCGGCGACCGCGCGGTGATGCTTGTCGCGGACAATCACGTCAAGGATCACTTCTCGGGTTGTCGCCCGAATGGTCGGCGTCAGATCATTCTTAGAAGCTTGCCCGGCGAGAAACGGAGCCATCAGGCCGGGAAGGAAAGAGACTGCGAGGGCGCGTTTCCACATGGTTGACACCTCACGCGCTTTGGCCGCTCAACGGAATCGGCCCCAATTGTGAGTGCTGGCATTCTACATCAAGCTCCTGCTCAAGTTTTGTTAAAATTCCGGTATATCCGGAACGGCAGCTCCCATTTCAGCCGCTACCGGCTGCGATACGTTAGGACGGAATCGAGAGTGATGTATCGCGCAAAACAGAAGAGTTCGTCGCAACTTTCTTCGATTCCCGGGTTCTGGTATTGAGTCGTCTTATGTGCGAAAACCCTAGGATTGGGAGTTTTCGATGCCTACACTAACCGCATCGTTCCGTGCCACGATCTTGCCAGTGGCGCTTGCCTTGTTGTTCTCCGGTCCGAGATTGTCTGCGCAGATTTCTCAATCATCCCGCGGTTCGCAATCATCCGCTGCAAATCAATCGGGCACGCAATATACGTTCCGAGAGAATGTGAACCGCGTCGTCGTCGATGTGGTCGTGACGGACGCGAACGGCAAAGCTGTGCACGGATTAACGCAGAAGGATTTTTCCGTTTCCGAAAATGGGAAGCCGCAGGACATTTTGTCGTTTGACGCTTACAGTCTCGATTCCAAGCCGGGATATTTTCGGAAACTCCCCCCGATGCCGCCGAACACCTTCGTGAATATTGCGACCGAACCGGAGAAAGGCCCGCTTTACGTCCTGCTGCTGGACTTGCTCAATACAGAGCAAGACAATCAGGGCTACGCCCGGCAGCAGTTGCTGAAATTTATCAAGGGCAAGCCGGAAGGCACGCGTTTTGCTGCCTTTGTGTTGAGTGACGGCCTCCATCTGGTTCAGGGGTTTACTGCCGATCGAGACGAGTTGTATGCCGCGCTGGATCCGGCGCACTCCCGGCCGCATGTCCCACGCATATTCCTGCTGGGGGCGAACTATGGCAGGGGCGATCCCCTCGCCGTGACGTTTGCGATCAAGCAAATCGCTCTCTACCTTGACGGTTTGCCGGGTAGAAAAAACATCTTTTGGTTCTCGGGGCAGTTTCCTCTCGATTTGTTCCCGCACAATGATGATCGGCCCGATACGCGTGACGAGGCGAGAGAAGCTCTCGATGCCCTGGCGCGAAGCGAATCATCCATTTATCCGATCGATGTTACCGGTGTGGATCCATCCTCACCAGGTCTATTAACCGGTTCCGCACCTGTCCAAGGAACGGTTGCCGGCACCTCGGGCGGCTCAGGAGCGACCAAGCCTCGGCCGACCAGCGGATCGAGCCTGCAAAACCAAACCATGACGCTGGCAAACGTGGGCGATTCGATATACGGAAACGAAGCGGTGTCCGATGTCATCGCCGAAATGACAGGCGGACAAGCTTATTACAGCAGGAATGACCTGAAAGACGTGCTGGAAGAAGCGACCGAAACAGGCTCGAACTACTACACGCTTACCTATTCGCCATCGGATCAGAACTTCGACGGAAAGATGCGAAGGATCCAAGTCCAACTTGCAGGTGCCGACAAGAGTTATCACCTGGCGTATCGGCGCGGCTACCTGGCGACCGCGTCGGAGTCGCCGATTATGCCGGTTTACACGGATCGCAAGCACCAGCAGGAAGCCTTACAGGATGCCTCAAATCAGCGGCCGATCGGCGATTCCCTCTCCGCCTACATGCAGCGCGGTGCGCCCATTGCGCGCGATGTAATTTTCCGCGCGCATGTCAGCGCTCTCAGCCCAGCGCATCTCGCGACTCCGGCGCAAATGGCAAATCTCGTCGACCAGCCGACTTACTTCCGGGTTCGTCAGAGGAAACATCCCAATAAACAACTGGCGCCAATTAAACTGCAAACATATCTGATCGATTACCAGATCATCGCCCGACTTCCCCACCTTGAAGTGGCCGCCGGGGTCTATGACGACGAAGGCTTGTTGCTCAATGGCGACGTCGAAGAGGCCTCATCCACCAATCCTACGGCGGACAATCCGAGAGCCAAGTTCACGTACTTCCGCGTCCAGCAGAAAATTGATGTACCGGTCACCGCCGTTTCGCTTCGGCTGGGAGTGCGGGATGTCTCTACGGATCGCATGGGCACCATGGAGATTCCGCTGCCGCTTGCGCCGGAAAGCTCCGGCAGCTCTCCCAACTCGGCGTCGGCATCGCCACAGGCGAAACAGGAGACTCGATAGGAGTCGGGTCGGCGGTAAGCCAAACCGATTTATGGGACGGCGATAATTCTGGTCTTCGACGCGTAGCGTCTGTAATCCTGAAATACGACTTGATTCAGATCAACTTCGTGACGGCCTCTTTTCAGCCGGATCGAGCCACTCATGGGCATCAAGTAGTCATGAGCGCCGACGGTAACGTAATCGTAATCGACTGCGATCGACGCCGCGTGGATAGAGAAATCGGGCGGAAGATTGTCCGCCTCCATCGTGATCCGCCGAATCCCCATGGTCGCGTTGTCGATGTATGCCAGCCCATGAAAGCCGGCGTTCACCTGCTTTCTGTCATCCGTCAGACGCATGCTGTTGTTCTTGGGCTCGACGCGGTATTCGAAGACTTGCACGGTGCCGTGGGCTAAAGCATCCGTTTCCTTCCAGTGAAAATCGGCTTTCGACTCCGGCCCGAACACCAGATTCAGCAGATTGCCAAACTCCCCCACTGATATCGGCAACTCGTTCAGGTCGGTCCGCTTCATCGTACTGGGCTTGCCATCCACTTCTAAGGTTGTCCGCGTCTCCTGGTTATCCACGTAGCGCAACATCTCACCGAAAGAATCTTTCCGCCGCCATCTGCCATTTCCCAATGCGTCGGTCGAACGCTCTGTTATCTCCACACAGAGAAAATTCGGCAGCTTGCTGGAATAATTGACGGCATGTTCTCTCGCTCCAGCGATGAGAACATCCACCTCGTCCTGAGACGGGCGGGCCACGGAATTTGCCGGCAAAGCGGTAATCACCAGAGGTTCTCTTTTCGTGGACAAGCTCTCAGTTTCTCCCGGACTGGAATCTGCCACGCTGAGTGCCTGGCCCTGCTCACCTGATCCGCCTCTACTCAGAGCCGCACGGGCAAGCTCCGGGCCGGTAATGCTGAAAGCGCGTTCGCGCTCGATGACCTTTTCACCCTGCGCCAAGGACACCCTCACGTCGTAGTTCCCCGCGGTCAGGGAATCGGTTTTCAGCGATGCAATATAGGGGAACGCCTGCCCCAGGTCTTTTGGAAGCTGGAGCGGCACTTGTCCGAGCAGTTCACCGTTTCGCAATACCTGCATCTCAAGCAGAGCCGGCTCTGAGATGCCGGAATCCGGACTAATCAGAAAGAAGAACGAGATGTTCTTTGTTTTTGGAAGCAGCTGGCTGGAAAGGCTGGGAACGACCTTGCCACGTTGATAGCGGAGGGGTTCAAAGGGATCCAACTCGTCCTCATCGGGAGTAGAGTCAATCCGACGAACCATTGTCACGTCGCTTAAGAATGGGCCGGACACGGGAGCCAATACTTCGAAATGGGTTCGTTCTCCGCCGAGGTTTCCACTAATCCGGTCTGCCACAGCGGTTTCCAGGACGTAGTGACCGGGAGGGAGCGCGAAATGGCGCTGCATGGTGGCATAGCCAGCCTGAACTTCCTCTTTTGCATCTAGCGCCCCGTGCCCGGGAATGTCCTCGCTGAAATGCTCCACCACAGCCCCGGACTCGTTCTTGACTTCCGAGACAATCGAAACGTGCCACGAAAGCAGGTCGGCATTGGGTTCGCTCCGGATCTGCAGTTCCGAGAGCGGCACCTCGACGACTAAGGTGTTCTCGTTGCCGGTAGAGAGATTGCCAAGCTGCAGGACGGCACTGCGGAATTTCACATCTGTCGGCAGCTGTGGTTCGGACAGGAGTTTGATCAGCGGGGCCTCGAACGGTCTGCTCCCGCCGATCGGTGGAACCGCAAAATACCCCGCGCGCGCCTGCACCTTTAGCCCGCTGTGGAGGGTTTTAACCGTGACCGCATGAAACTTCCCGTTGTAGTCGAGCGCAGGCGGAATATAGGAAGCCTCATAGTACGTTGTAAGATCGGCGACGGCCTGTGCGAACGGTTTTTTCAGGTTGTCCTCGGAGTAGATATAGTCTCCCCCGGTGCTTGCTGCCATTTCTGCCAGAGGATCTTTGTTGCCGGCAAGTCCCTCACTCTCCATGCTTGTGACCATGTTGGAGTACTGCGAAGTGAGGCCAGCGCCGTATGCTGTCGGGGTCTGCGCAGCTTGGCCCGCCGTCAGGGGGCTCTGGTTGCCTGCGGCCATTGATGCGCTCCGAGTGGCGGAGGTCATACCTCCGAGAGCCGAGGTTTCCATCAGTCCGTCCATCAGTTTCGTATCCAGTGCGGTCTTGTTGATGACGTAAATGCTGACCTCGGCGCGATTGGCCGCGTCGGCGATGGAACGCAGCACATCGTGCGTGTCGGCATCGGGCTTCAGCCCCTCGGTGAAATAAATGAGCAGCTTGCGTCCGCGAATGGCAGTCTGGGATCGGATAAGAGCGAGCAATCCGGCGAGCGACGTTCCGATGTGCCGGTCCTGAACGATTCGCGGTGATTCTGTGAGTGAGGCCAATATCGCTTTCTCGATGCCGCGGTAGTCGACCGGTACTTGTAACTCCGACTGACCAGCGCCGGATTGTACGACCGAGATCAGCTTCTTCTCCGCGGAAACCGAAGCCTGACTGCGGCTCGATTGGTCATCGCTCGTAGCATCGTTGACGGCTCTTTGAAGCTCTGCCCGGTCTTCCGTGAACTCCTGCAACAGCCGCAGACGCCCATTGATATTGAATACTGAAAAATAGAACCCGCTAGCGGTTATCAGTTTCAAGATTTTCCCAGCTACGTCGCGCGCATTGGTCGCGGCAGATGGATCCAAGGGATCGAACAGCAACGTGATCAGATGATCCGCGCCAGACTGGTTACTTACAACGCGAAGCGTAGAGAGCTTCACCGCGGCACCGTCGTCGGTGACGACCATGTCTTCCGGTTTGAGATCGAGAACGGGCTTCTTTTTCTTATTCCGGACAACAAAGTCGATCACGACCTCGTCCACATTTTTGACGAGTGATGTGCCGGAAGGCGTGATCGTAGCCGCGGTTCCCTCTTGGGGAGCCGTCTGACCGTGAATCGCACTTGCAAGAGTAACGAGAAGAAGTACAAGGAAAAACGAGTTGCGGACGAAGAAGCGCGGCAAATTGGCGCTGTGCATGGAATCTCGGCTCCGCCGAAGGAAATCCGGCGTGCCAATTTTGCCTCGCCAGGCAAGAGATGTAAAGAGAGAGGAACGCTCTATTCAGCGAAAGGGCCTTCCTTTTACAATTCCTTGACCTTCGCGGATGGTGAGGAGTTGGTCCGCGGCCACGCCCGTGAAAGTTTCCTTCGCACCCGTTGGCCAGTAAACTTCTACGTCAGCCGTCGACACTTTCCCAAGGCCGAAATGCAAGCGCGGATCGTTGGACGATAAGAAGCTGCTCTGGCTGGTCAGGCACTGGGCTTGAACTTTCCCTCCATAACGGACGAGCACGCGCGATCCGAGCGCACTTCGATTGCTTTTGGTCCCTTCCAATCTGACTTTGAGCCAGTGGTTGCCGGACGGTGCGTCATTGCGCAACAGAGACGGCGGCTCGTTACGATTCATGACAACGATGTCGATATCGCCATCGTTGTCGAAGTCTCCGAAAGCAGCACCACGGCTCTGATGTTTGGCGGCGATGCCCGGGCCGGCCGCATCGCCGAGTTCGACAAATTTCCCGTTGCCCTGATTGCGGAAGAGAATACGCGGGCTGTGTGCAGGATATTTCGCATACACCTTTTCCAGTTCGGGGTACACGGTTCCGGTGGCAACGAAAATATCTGGATAGCCGTCGTTATCGAAGTCGGCCAGCGCAGTTCCCCAGCTGATGAAACGGCGTTCCATGCTCAAACCGGCGGCGGCGGTGACATCCTCGAACTCCCCTTTTCCATTGTTTCGGTACAGGCCGGTCGCCTGGTTCTGAAAGTGCGTTTTCACCAGGTCGATGTGGCCGTCGAGTTCATAGTCACCGGCTCCCACGCCCATGCCGCCCAGAAGGTCGCCACCAGGTCCCAGCGCAACTCCACGCTGCAATCCTTCCTCACGGAAGGTTCCATCGTGGTTGTTCATCAATAACAAGCTGGGGGTGGCATCGCAAGCGACGAAGACGTCCTGCCAGCCGTCTTCATCGGCATCAAAGGCCAACGCCGTGAACCCATACGAACCCCGCATCGCCGCAATCCCCGATTCCTTGGAGACGTCTGTAAATGTGCCATCGCCATTATTGCGATAAAGAAAATGCTGCGGTGCGGGAAGACCGGTCGGCCCGCAATTGGTGGCGACTCCTTCGTAGTTACAGTTGGGCACATCGAGAGAAGGTTTTGGAGCCGTCGCGAGATCAATAACCACATAATTCGAGACAAACAGATCCAGAAGCCCGTCGCGGTTGTAATCAAAGAACGTGGCCCCGGAACCAAAGCGAGTCGTGGGATAGAGCAGGCCCGCAGTCTTTGTGACATCGGTGAAAGTGCCGTCACCGTTATTTCGGTAGAGACGATTTTGGCCGTAGTACGTCAGAAAAAGATCTTCAAATCCGTCGTTGTTGTAGTCGCCAACACAAACCCCGCAAGCCCATCCACAATCGAACAGGCCGGCCTTTTCGGTGACGTCGGTGAATGTACCGTCCCGGTTGTTGTGGTAAAGGCGATTGCCGGATCCCGGAGGAATGCCTTCGAGGCGGCGGCCACCGATGATGAAAATATCCATCCACCCGTCGTTGTCATAGTCGAAAAAAGCGCAACCGCCGCCGTTCAGTTCCACGATGTAGGTGATGTGATCGGTTCCACCGTAGAACATGGTTTTCGTGAGCCCTGCATTTGCAGCAACGTCGACGAAACGAGAGAAGGGGGTGGATGAGGGCTTGTTCTGAGTAATCAACGAACGGAGTCGAGACGGGACCAAAGACGGCAGTACAGCCGCCGGGATCGTGCGCAGCATGCGCCGCCGTGTCCAATTCCCGGATTTCTCCCTGGGCATACTGGATCGAATCCTAACAGATCAGAACTCAGTTCCAGGTTACGGATTAGCCTGGCCTGCGGCATGCGCGAGATCCTTCTGAAGATTCATTGCTTGAGCGTTATGAGGATCAATTTCCAAGGCGCGCTGGACAGCCTGCTGAGCCTCAGGAAAGCGAGACTCCGTTCCCAGCGTCGCCGCGAGACTGATCCAGGCTTCTATGTAGCCGGGAGCAGCTCGCACCGCCTCGCGAAACTGCGCTTCCGCGGTTGCGGAATCACCTCCACTAAACGCCAGGTAGCCGAGTTGATGATGAGCAATCGCCATGTCGGGATCGATTTGTACGGCTTTCTGCAACGCCTCGCGCTCGCCGGCAGTATCGCCGATTCGATCCAGCGCAACCGACAATTTATAACTGAGCAGCGCATTCTGCGGCACTACAGCAAGCGCATCGCGATAGAGCGCGACGGCCTTATTGGGGTCGCCATCGGTCAGTTCCTTATCGGCCTGCGCCATCTTACTCGCGGCCAAGGTGCGATCGGATTGGGCTGCCTGCTCCTGCTGGTAGAGCTTAAGCTGTTCCTCAGCTAACTTCGTTTCGCCAAGAGCGCGCAGCACTTTTGCATATTCAAAGCGCACACTCGGTTCGGACGCTCCCAGAGCCAAAGCCTTTTCAAACTGCTCTTTTGCCCCCTGCGGGTCCTCGAGGTTCGCGAGCGCAATCCCCAAGTTGTAACGGCAGTTGTAGTGATTCGGATTCAACTTCACTGCTTGCTCAAGGTAGGTGCGACCTTGGGCATAATCTCCCCCTCTGTTCTTCAAGACCCCGTTAAGATAAAGGACTGCAAAATCATGAGGCGCCGCCAAGAGGAGTCTGTGCGCCAAAGGCCGCGCTAACTCATCGTCGTCGTCGAGCACCAGCACGTGTAAATAGAGTATCTGCGCGTCGAGATCACGAGGATGCTGGTGAACCAGTTTCTCGGCTAACTTGGCCGCCTCCTGGTAGTGCGCCTGCAAAACCAGATTTGTAATCAGTGCACGTGTCAAGGCAGCCGACTGGGGGTTCGCCTCCAAGCCTTTTTTGAGGACGCCTATCGCTTGATCTGGCGTCCCGGCACCTTCGTAAGCCGATGCCACGTCGAGAATCAAGCTCTCGTCTTTCGGTTTTGGGCCTAGCAGAGCGATTACCGCATCAAAGTCCCGCGACGCTAGAAGGTTCCTGCTGACTCCACCCAGCGCCAAGTCCGAGTGCGGATCGATCTTCAACGCCGCCATCCATTCGGCACGAGCCTCAGCCGCCTGGCCTAGCTCCTCAAAAGCAGTTGCCAACAGAAGGTGAGGCTTGAGAACGTCAGGCTTAATATCAATCGATTGCTGCAGAGGCTTTACCGCATCTCTGGCGTCGCTGTTACGGAGCAGGTTTAGGCCCAAAAGGTAGGAAAACTCAGCAGATCGCGGATCTTGTTCAAGGGCAGCCCGATAAGCTGCGATGGCACACGCATATTGGCGATGGTCTCCATACCACATGCCCACTTCGGCATGAACCTCGGCTGTGGGATGCGCCTGAAGTTTCGTTTGAAGGGCCGCGGGCGGCATGCATTCGCCCGAACTCGCTGCGCATAACCTTGCTGTGCAGAATCCAGCAAATGCGATCACGAGGCCAAAACAAAGATAAATGTGCACCCGCTGCATGTTTGGATCAGCCCGTAAGAGCAAGCGATTGGTTTGAGTTTAAAATAGGTTACTGACCCCAAGCAAGCTCGGGCTCAAACAGCTTACCGCAGAAGGCCCGCCGATAGGGCGCTTTCGCGCCGCCCAGCCATCCTGCGAACACTTTCCCGTCAGTCTGGGTATGGTGAACCCGGTTTCACAATCCGGATTTCGTGGTCGTGGAAGGTCATCAGCCCGTTCGGTAGCTTTACCTTTGGCATGTGGCAGGTAACGCAGCCGGTGCTTGCGACCGTACATGCCTTTGCATCGCGATGACTCACATCTTGGCTGGCTACGTTCCCAATTTCGCTTTTTTGCGCGTGACACGCCAGGCACTTCTCATCGTAGGAGCTGTCGTTCGTTACGAGATCGCGATGCGGATCATGACAGGCAATGCAGCTGATACGAGGGTCAGCACCGTCGAAGCACTTGCTATTGGCCAGGCGATATGGCTGGAAACGTACATCGATCTCGCCTCTCCAATTGCTTCGCACCACCGTCTCCCATGTTCGGTGACACTGGCCGCAGAAATTGGACAGGTCCTCGGACGAGAGTTTTTTCAAGTCCGGCGGCGCGGTCCCGTAGGCCTCTCCCTGCAAGGCAGCCAACAAATGAGCACTCGCACCCGCATGGCAATGTTCGCAGGTGACGCCCGGCTCAAACGTCTCCAGATGCAACTTCCCGAATGACACGGAGCCAGTCGAATGGCAGCCAAAGCAGTCCTTGGGCTCACTCTTTCTGAGTTTTCTTCCGACCGCCTCGTCCAGATTTTGCGGCGTCAGGTCTGCATCGCCGGTTGTAATTTCCAGGCCATCAACCGAGGGGTAATAGCTCACCATGCTTTCGTAGAGTTCGCCTTCCCTTTCAAAGACCCAGGTATGGGCGCCTTTCCCGAAATCCCAGCGAATGGGTAACGAAATGGTTCGCACTCCATCGGTGACGGAATAGACAGGCTGATTGCCCTTTGTTTCCACCGTGTATTGGTACGGGCCTTTGCGAAAGTTGAGTTGCGAATGGCTTTTGAAGAGAGGATCGGCCTCCGGCCACTGCATTGCCCGTCCCATCGGCGTGTCAGGCTGAGGCCCAGATTGAGCGGCATGACATCCTGCGCATGCCGAGGCAATATTCGGATGCGCTGCCTGGGCCGCCCCATCCGCGCCGGCCGCGAGAAACAATACAACTAGGAATATCCTACGGTTGCCCAATCGTAGTGTCCTTACTGCTCGTAAGCTGAAGACAGCGGATCCGCTCACGCCGCGCGTCTTCTTTGCGGCCAGATTTTGAGTAGGCTTTGGCAAGAGCAAGATGAGTCTCGAGATTGTCCGGTTCCATCTGGAGCGCCTTCTCCAGGTGCGCCAGGGCATCTTTCAGCTCTCCAGTTTCCATCAGAGATCGCCCGAGCACAAGTTGTGCGGAGGGAAGCGAGGGGTTCTCATCAACGGCCCGTTGAGCGAGCGGCAACGCTTCCGCGCCCCGGCTTCGCAACAAGAGAGCCCACGCGGCCATCACATCTGCATCGACGTTCGTCGGAGCGATTTGCAATTCCTGCTGGAACTCTGCCAATGCCGCATCGGGATCGGTGGAGAACAAAAGATAGCCGTAGAGAAAATGCACGTTAATGGCCTTTGGGAAACGCTGAAACAGATTCTGAAATGCCTCCCCGGCGGCGTTCTCGTCTCCTGTCATGAATCGGTATGCGGCATCCCCTGCTCCGGAAACGAGCGCCTGCTGCTCCTTGCCAACATCTTTGGGTAAGAGCGGCATTCGCAACCCAGCCAGTCCTATCGCAGTGAGCAACTCAGGGTTGATGATGTTGTTCTTGGCAAAGAATGAATAGGTCTTCAAGGCGTTGGCATAATTTCCCAGGCGCGTCAGGAGCAGAGCTTCGTGATAACGAAGAATCTGTTCGTTGCGAGGTTGGTTGGCGGCACCCAGGGCGATTCCATGTTGTATGTCCGCCAAGGCTTGGGGGTACTCTCCAGTCTCGAATTCGCACAACCCACGCAGCGCCATTGCGGGGCCGGCGTTAGGAATCATTTCGATGTAATGCGAAAGAGCATCCCGAGCCGCGAGATAGGCTCCGGTTCCATATTGCAAAGAGCCCAAGAACCACCATCCGTCGGGCCATTTGGGGTTTTGCTCCACCACCTGCGAATAGAGTTCAATGGCACGAGGCACGTCGTTTTGCATTCGCGCCGCCGAAGCTTGCTGCATTAAGTCATTCTGACCATCGGGTGCATTTTGGCCCGCGGCTCTGGGCAAGAAAGCCAGCCCATAAAGAGTGATCAGAATGAAAGAGAAACGGCACTGCCGCGATTTGCTCGATCGGAGCACGCGACCATCTCTTTTCAGGCAGAATCCGACGAGAAGCAATGCTTATGCCCACCCACGTTACGCTCACCATCCTACACCACGCCCGGCGCGCATTGACGGCGAGAACACCGAGTTGATGAACACCCAAGAGTGCGGCACCGGCCTGGAGGAGATTTTCCCTCTGGCCGCGGAAGAGAAGGCAGGCCAGCAGCTTATTCGTTCGCTTATTGGTTCACACCGCTGGCCAGAAATCCACCGTCGACTGGCAACACGGTACCTGTGACGAAACTGGCCGCGTCGGAAGCCAGGAAAACCGCAGCTCCCACCAACTCTTCGAGTTCCCCGAAACGCTTCATCGGAGTCCGCACCAGCACCTCCTGTCCGCGGCCGGTTCCGACCAAAAAACGTTCGCTGAGCGGAGTGCGAAAGTATCCGGGGGCGATCGCATTCACGCAAATGCCGTGACCGGCCCACTCGATGGCAAGTGACTTGGTCAGTGAGGCGAGTCCTGCCTTGCTCGCACTGTAAGCGGCAACCTCATAAAGCGCGAGGAAACTCCCCATGGATGCGATGTTGATGATTCGACCATAGCGGCGCTCGACCATGTGGCGGCCGAAAACCTGGCAGGTCCGCAGGATTCCGGTCAGGTTGGTGTCAAGAATTTCGTTCCAATCGTTTTCTGGAAAATCCAGCGTGGGAGATCGCTTCGTGATTCCGGCCGCATTGACCAGAATATCTACCTTGCCGAAGGATTGCAGACACTCGCGAAGCAAGGTCTCGAGCGATTTGCGGTCCTTCACGTCGCAGGTCACACGCAGAGACCGCCGGCCCAGCGACTCAATCTCCTTCGCGAGTCCTTCTACAAGATCCATGCGGCGCGCGCTGGCAACAACATCCGCGCCAGCCTGCGCCAGCCCAAGCGCGATGGTTTTGCCGATGCCGGAGCTGCCCCCGACAACGACTGCAACTTTGTTATCCAGTTCGAGTGCCTTGCAGCCCATAGTTCGTCGGTATTGATCCGGTTTCTCAGTTACCAGTTGTACATAGTTCCGTCCAACTTGCGGTTGATGGGTAGATAGGCGCGCTCATACGGGAACTTCGCGGCTAGCTTCTCATCGTAGTCGACGCCGAGACCCGGCCCATCCCCTGGATGCAGGCACCCGTTGTTGAACGTGTACGTATGCGGAAAAACTTCGTCCGTTTCCTGGGTGTGGCGCATGTATTCCTGGATTCCGAAATTATTGATCGAGATATCGAAGTGCAGCGCCGCCGCCATCGCCACAGGCGACAGATCGGTGGCGCCGTGGCAGCCGGTTTGTACGTGGTAGATTTCCGCCAACGCGGCAGTTTTTTTGAGGTGCGTGATGCCTCCTCCGTGAACCACGGTCATGCGCAGATAGTCGATCAGTTGCTCTGTGATCAGAATGTGGGCGTCCCATACGGTATTGAATACTTCGCCTACCGCCAGAGGAGTTGTCGTGTGGCGGCGGATGATGCGAAAGCCTTCCTGCAGTTCGGCCGGCACGGGGTCTTCCAGCCAGAACAGGTGATAAGGCTCAAGAGCCTTGCCGAGTCGCGCAGCTTCGATCGGAGTGAGCCGGTGATGCACATCATGAAGCAGATGAAGCTCGTCTCCGAACTTTGCCCGCAGGGCTTCGAAGAGTTTGGGCACATGAACCAGATATTTTTCGCTGGACCAGGAGTTCTCGGGCGGGAGTCCCTTTTCGGCGGGTTCGTAGAAGAATTTATCTTGGGCGACGCCGTAGGTTGAGGGCAGGCCGGGGATTCCACTCTGCGCCCGAATCGCGAGGTAACCCATTTCTTTGTACCTGGCCACCTGATCGATCGTCTCCTCGATGTCGCCGCCGTTGGCGTGGCCATAAACCAGCACGTCCTTACGACTCTTGCCTCCCAGAAGGTTGTAGACCGGCGTGTTCAGGGCCTTGCCCTTGATGTCCCATAGAGCCGTGTCCACGGCGGCAAGCGCGGTCATGGTGACCGGACCGCGGCGCCAGTAGGCACCGCGATAGAGATACTGCCAGATGTCCTCCGTCTGAAAGGGATCGCGACCGATAAGACACGGAACCACATGATCACTCAAATACGATGCGACGGCCAGTTCGCGGCCGTTCAGAGTGGCATCGCCCAAGCCATAGATGCCTTCGTCGGTCGTGATCTTCAATGTGACGAAGTTACGCCCCGGACAACAGATCAAAACTTTCGCATCCCTGACCTTCACCGGATCTCCTTGGACCTCTCTGCGCTCTGAACTCTGACCTCTGACCTTTGGGCCCTATCAGATCTCGTCCGAATGCTTTGCAATGAGTGTATCGAAAAAATGCAGACCCCCGCTGAGCCCGAATGTGAGGGTGCTGTCCTAATTCCCGGGCTCGCGGAGACGGGCGAGCTTTGAGACTGGATCGGGAGGTCTGGGTTCAAACGAAGTGTCCGTGCCTGCTTCACGCACACCTCTCGCTGCATATCGAGGTAGGCATCTGCGTCAAGCGTTCGATGCTGGTATGATTCGCAAAATAGAAAACATGCTCAGGCCGTCCCGTCATCGACCTATCAGGTTGGAGTTACCCGTGATCGTTCATGAACCCATTCCTTGCGTCCGCTGGTTGTTGCTTGTGGTCGCTCTGGCGAATGCAGCCCTGGTCAATACGGCACTTCTGCATGCGGCGGCGCCGCACCTCCCGACTCAGGGCGGTGCTGCTTCTTCAGCTCCGCTAGAGCTTACGGCCGAGCAAGATCAACAGAACATGATGGAGCGGCTGGGCATTCGCGCTCTGCGCCCCGGTCCGAGCGGCGATGTGAAGGCGCCCAATCATGCCAACTACGATGAGAACAGAGCCAACCCATTTCCGAACATTCCAGACGCGCTGACGCTGAATAACGGTCAGAAAGTTACGAATCCCGAACTCTGGCAGAAGCGCCGTGCCGAAATTATCGAAGGATTCGAGTGCTGTGTTTACGGCCGCGTTCCCAGGAACGTGCCTAGCGTGACATGGTCCGTACGAGCAGTGGATAACGAATTTGTGGGCTTTCATCCGGTGATCGCGAGGGAAGTCGTGGGCCATGTGGACAACTCAGCGTATCCGCAGATCGATGTGAATCTGCGGATGATTCTGGTTACACCGACCGACGCGAAGAAGCCGGTTCCCATCCTGATCATGTTTGCGCCCGCAGACTTTCCTGCTCCGCGACAGCCGTCCAGTGAGGAACTGGCGCGCATCAATGCGGCTCTGAAAGGGCTGCTCATTCAGCAGGACCCGTCCCTGAAAACGGTGTTCGAACAGCACCCTGCCTACGAACTGGAAATGCCTCGTCCATTTCAGTTTCCGCAGATGAATGCCGATGGCGATCCGCCGAACACATGGCAACTGATCGCGGACGGCTGGGGTTTCGCGCTGCTTGATCCGTCGAGCATTCAGGCCGACAACGGCGCCGGGCTGACCCGCGGCATTATTGGCCTGGTCACGCATGGACAGCCGCGCAGGCCAGACGACTGGGGTGCATTGCGCGCGTGGGCCTGGGGAGCGTCGCGAGCGCTCGACTATCTCGAAACCGATCCGCAGGCAGACGCAAAACACGCCGGCATCGAGGGCGTGTCACGCTTCGGAAAGGCCGCGCTGGTCACCATGGCTTTTGATCAGCGATTTGCGGAAGCACTCGTGGGTTCTTCGGGAAAAGGCGGCGCCACTCTGTTTCGCCGCAACTTCGGGGAAGCCGTCGAGAGCCTGACCGGCGGCGAATATTATTGGATGGCTGGAAACTTCATGAAGTACGGTGCCCTGGACGCCGTCTTCGGAAGTAAGAACGCGTCTGACATTCCGGTGGATTCGAACGAACTGATCGCGCTTTGCGCACCCCGCCTTACCTTCATCAGTTACGGCGTGCCGGAAAAAGGTGACGCCAAGTGGCTCGATCACAAGGGCAGTTTTATGGCGACGGTGGCCGCAAGCCCGGTCTGGACTCTACTCGGGGCCCACGGCCTCAGACCGATCAATGGTTACAGCGCAGAGGATATGCCGCCGGTCAACACTGGATTGCTGGAAGGGCAGCTGGCATGGCGTCAGCATGACGGCGGACACACGGACGCGCCCAATATGAAATACTTTCTACAGTGGGCGGATCACTTTCGTTCCGAAGAGATGGAGTACAACCGCACCCGGTAGACGCGCAGGCGGTGCGGATCCATCAACAACTGGCGCCCCTGGTTGATTGATCGCCGTTCAGGCGTCTTTCTGTAGTCCAGTGCGCAGGGCTGCGATCTTTCAGAACGCAATCCAACCCCATCAATACGGCGGAACGAAAATAGGAATCGCAAACCTCAAAGAGCCGACAGATAAGGCGTTCGGATTACTACCCAACTTCTCTCACCATCTACCTCATCTGCTATCCTGCGTGTTGGGGCTTGTGCAACTCAGAGCGTCCGCAGTGCAGCGTGCCCATTCCAGTTGGCGATCGATTACTGCTCACCGTGTGGGGGCGTGCGCCCTGCTCGTCCTCTGCTGTCTGGCTGTCCGCCATGCGCTTTTGGCACAGTCGCAGGCGCCCGTCGAACTCTCCGAGATCACCGAATATCGCGCATTCACGCGGAATTGGTGGCCAACCACGGGTGCCCCGCCTCCTGAGGCATACGCCGGATCGCGTGCCTGTCAGCAATGTCACGCCGAAAAGGCTTTGACGCAGCGGATGACCCCCATGGCCAATGCCTCGTATCGCTCTGCGGTGAGCGCCTGGGGCGCGAAGCTTACCGCCACTGTAGTCCGCAATGGGCCGTTTCTTTATCATGTCGTGCCACAGGCCCATGATCCCAAGCGAGATGATCCCAAGCTGATCGTCTCCTCGGGCAGTCGGTCCACGAGCGGCAATATCATATGGACCTTCGGAGCCGGAGTAGTCGGGCAGACTTTCGTTTTAGAAAGCAAAGACAAAATCTATGACGCGATGGTCACTACCTACCGGGGTCTGCACGGAGGAATGGATATATCGCCGGCGCACAAGCAAGCCCAGGCGGGCGATTTAGAAGGAGCGTTGGGCGAGTACCTGACGCCACGACTCAGAAACCGATGTTTCGGCTGCCACACGACAGCTTCCACCATGAAAGGTCGATTCGATCCTGAACATGCCATCCCAGGCATTACGTGCGAAGGTTGCCACGGCCCAGGGCTGGCTCATGTTGTCGCGGCAAACATGAACCAACTCGAAGATGCGGGAACACTTATCTTCAACCCGCGTTCGCTGAATCCCATCGAGTCTGTGGACTTCTGCGGCGCCTGCCACATGACCACGGCCGACGTCGTCGAATCCAAGTTATTCGTACCCAGCAACGTGCGCTTCCCGCCGTATCGGCTTGAAAAAAGCCTTTGTTGGGGAGTCCGCGGAGATCAACGGCTGGTCTGCTCCGCCTGTCATGATCCGCACAAGCCTCTGGTTCAGGAGGCTAGCTTTTATGACAGCCGGTGCCTGAGTTGCCACAGTACCCAGGGCGGCCAACCGCCCCATCGATCGAATTTCGATGGGTCCAATTCTGCCCCGAAGGTCTGTCCCACAGCCACTACTAACTGTACGACTTGCCACATGCCGAAGTACTACGTCCCCGAGATGCATGCCAATTTTACCGACCATTTCATCCGGATTGTGCGTCCCGGCGAGCCGTATCCCGTCCAATAAGCGGCACAGGCGATTTCACTCGAAAGCGCGAGCAACGAATATTCGCAGTAAAGAAACTTCACACATCCCCCGGGGAAAATTTGAGTTTTGGCTTGGCTTAACGGGGCTCTTTTGCTACCCTTGGACGCTTTACACATGCTGCGGGGCGGGCCTTGGCTTCTCCCTGACCTAGACACGAGGAATCCCATGAACCGTCTTCTTGTTCTAGCTCTACTAGCCGCGACTCTCAGCCTGGCAGGTTTGACCGGCTGCGGCAGTGGGTCATCGAGCTCTCCAACGCAGCCTCAGCCGCCCTCAATTAGCAGCTTCACCGCCAATCCCACCTCTATAACAACCGGATCCAGCGCGACCCTGACGGGAGTTTTCGCAAACGGTACAGGCGTCATTACTCCCGGCAATCTAACCGCGACCAGCGGCGTGGACGTAACCGTGACTCCCACGGCGACCACCACATATACACTCACTGTTACTCCCACGAGCGGGACGGCGGTGGCGGTGGCGGCGGCGACCACGATAACGGTGGCCTCGGCCACCGTTTCCTCGGTGACGGTGGACCTGACGAGCAGCGGCGCCGCCGTGACCAACAAGCTGCTGGGAATGAACATGGCCGTCTGGTTCGACCTGGTCACCAATCAGACCGGAGTTGTGAATGCTTTCCAGTCCGCCGGCACCACCCAGGTGCGTTGGCCGGGCGGATCGGATTCCGACCTCTACCATTGGGCGACCAATACTGAGTGCGATAGCGGCTATGCCGATCCGAATGACACGTTTTCGAATTTCGTCAGCGACATCGCCCTTCCCGCTAACCTGGATGTGGCGTTGACGGCGAATTACGGCTCAAACACAGCCTGCACTGCAGGCGGCGAACCAAGCGAAGCTGCCGCCTGGGTCTCGGCCGCTCTGACCGACGGTGTCATCCCGAGCCATGTGACGGTAGGCAACGAGGAGTATGGAAGCTGGGAGTACGATCTGCACTCCAATCCTCACGACCCCACCACCTACGCCGCGGCAGTCGTGGGATCGTCCGGCTACTACCAGTCGATCAAGGCCGCCAGCCCGAACACGCTGGTCGGCATCGATGTGGACGCCGATAACACGCCCAGCGGATGGGACAACACCGTGATGGCCAATGCCATTGGGTTCTATGACTTCGTGGAATATCACTATTATCCGGAGACGCCGGGCCAGGAAAGCGATACCTTCATCGTGCAGCAGGCGGCGCAGGAGTTGACCGCGAACATCAACACCATCCGGTCGGAATTGAACGAGTGGGGGACTCCGAACACGCCTATTTACGTGGGCGAAATCGGAGGGGCCTATAGCAATCCGGGCAAGCAGAGCTGGTCGATCACCCAAGGATTGTATGCCGGCCAGGTGCTGGGCGAGATGATGAACGCTGGAGTCTCGCGCCTGACCTGGTGGATTGGCTTCGGCAATTGCAACGGCGCCAAAGGAAACGATAGTACGTCGCTTTATGGATGGCAGGATTTCGGGGCGTACAACGTCTTCTCCGATGGATCGGAAGAAGATCCCACCTGTCCGGGCGCGGGCCCACTCGGCACGATGTCTCCCACGGCGGTCGCGTTCGAGTTGTTCAGCCAGATGGATGTCAACGGGAAAACGGTCCTGACGGCAACCGTCCTCGGAGACACGACCGACGTGCGCGCCTACGCGGCCACCAACCCCAACGGAACCGCAGTCCTTTTGTTCAATGACAACGAGAACCTCGCCCAGCCGGTCACGATCATGCTTTCGAGCAAGGCCTCGTCTCCCGGTGTGACCGTCACCACCTACGACAAGGCGATCTATGACCTGTCAGGTTCGCCAACCGGCACTCCACCGGACCCGATAGGGACGAGCACATGGGCTCCGCCAAACACCACCAGCATGGGCGCGCAGACCTTGCCTCTAAGCCTGACTCTTACTCCCTGGAGCATGAACGAGGTGATCATCCAATAGAGGCTGGAAAGGGCGCAATCAGCTGGCCGTCATCGCTGCTCCGAACTTTAGCAAAACAGTTTTCCGGAAACTCCAGCGTTCCTATTGAAGATCGGAGTGCGCACGATCGGGCGGGCAGCCTCCAGCGCTCTTTGAGAGTCTGGCATTGCGGAAGCGGCAGTTGCACGAGCAACGGCTTTTGCACGGGATCCAAGCTACGCGAGTATAGATTCGAGTTGCGGCTGCGCCAGGGCCGTGCATCCCACCGTTCGGTGACCCGGTGCGAACCAGATAGGCATGAAGACGCAGGAGACTGATCCAGGAATCACGGGAGCGGCATTGTGATCGACCACCAGTCCCCCAGCGGCAGAGTCCATGGGAGCTCAACATCTGGTCGGAGGGGACGGCCTACGGCAAGGACGTCGAGCGACGATTGAAATAATCCTGCAGTCTAACGAAGCCCCTATCTTTGTTGTTTGCACCCACGCATGTTCCGTCCAAGCCGATACTCGTCGTCACGCCGTCTTCCTGAATGAAATAAACCAACGCCTTCCCCGGTTGGGGTTGTGCCAGCACGTGGTGGGATTTGTCCAGCCTCAGCTTGAAGCTGACCGTCTCGGGGGCGCAGACAGCAGGAGAAACGGCAGGCAGCACCTGCGCAAATGTGGATACGGCAAAAAGCATAAGTAAGCCGATCAATCTCATGGCATTTCTCCCGCTCGGGGGCTTCCAACTGACTATAGCCCTCTTTTGAAGATAAACGTCGCTAACAGGATTTATCGTCAATTGACCAAGGAGCTTCACGAGCCGCAGGAGCAGTCACGAATACAGTTATGTGTCACCGCTTGCACATGCGTAATTGTTTTTGTCGCCCCGCTTGTGATAGAGGAAAGGGATGATTTTTTTGAGGAAATGGACACGCAGGTTAAGGGCAGCACTGCTGATTGCGCTGTTGGTGGGCGGAATGCTGCAGAACGCCAGCGCAGAGGATAATGGTCTTGAGCGCAGGCCCGTTCTCGGTTGGAGTACCTGGAGCTTCCTCCGCAAGCAGCCCACGGCAGCGGGGGTGAAAGCTCAGGCGCTCGCCCTGCAAAATTCCGGATTGCAGAAAATCGGGTACGACTACGTAAATCTCGACGACTTTTGGTATCAGTGTCCGGGACCGCAAGGTCCGAACGTGGACCCTTATGGCCGCTGGATCACAGACCCATCGAGATTCCCGGCCCAGGGAGATACCGATGGCATCCAGGTAGTGGCTGACTACATCCACAGTCTCGGGATGAAGTTTGGAATCTATGTTACGCCGGGTATTTCCAGGCAGGCGGTCAGCCGCAACACTCCCATCAAGGGCACATCGTACACAGCCGCCCAGATTGCGGACCCGTCTGTAGAGGAGAACAACTACAACTGCAAGGGCATGGTCCGCGTTGACTACAACAAGCCTGGAGCGCAGGAGTATACGAATTCGTGGGTGAATATGCTCGCGGCGTGGGGTGTCGATTACATCAAAATTGACGGTATGAAAGACAGCAACGCCGCTGACGTTAAGGCCTGGTCGAATGCGATACGGCAAAGCGGCCGGCCCATGGTCCTGGACGTCACGCAGGGAGACTTTACCGTCGCTCTCGCCCCAACATTGATGAAGTATGCCAATCAATGGGAGTTCGCGCCTGACGTCGAATGCTATCGCTGCGAAAAGCACGGCAGTAGCTACCCGCTGACCAGCTGGGCCGACGTGGCCAAACGCTTCAACTACGTGGCGGAGTGGCAGCCTTACGCTGGTCCAGGCGGTTTCAACGACTATGACTCCATCGAGGTAGGAAATGGCAGCAACAACGGGCTGACTCCGGTCGAGCGCCAGACTCAGATCAGCCTGTGGGCCCTTGGAGCGGCACCACTCATCCTCGGCGTCGATCTAACTCAGCTCGATCCAACGGATCTGCAGAAATACCTGGAGAACTCCGAAGTCCTTGCCGTCGACCAGGATTCAATCGCGGCAAAAAGGGTGCTCAATAGCGGCAAGCAGCAGGTGTTCGCCAAGAGGGAACCCAACGGAGATACGATCGTCGGTTTGTTCAACACCGGCAGGAAGGCAGAAGAAGTCTCCGTTCCAGCATCCACCGTAGGACTCCCCGAAAACGAAAGCGGCTATTCCCTACACGACTTGTGGAGCGGTGAGACGAAAACAACAAGCAGCATCAGCGCTGTCGTTCCATCGCATGGGGTAGTCCTGTACCGCGTCAAGGGACTCTAACCTAATCGATTACTGACGAGCCAGCCTGGATCGGCCAATCAGAATATTCTTCAAGGCTTCAACAGCTCCTTCCACGTTCCGATCCACAGGGCCCGCAGGTCGAAGCTGGTCTGGTACAGGAGAGAAATCCAACAAGATCAACTCGGAGGCAAACGATGAAACCGCTGGGGACTGGACTAGGTACAGTGGTCGTTCTTTTACTCGTCTCATCCCCGCGTTCAATTCAGGCGCAGACAACGGCAGCCGCGACCGAAGCATCAACGCCGCTGAGTTACAACGTCACCCAGGAAGTCACACTCACTGGTACGGTGTCGAGCGTGATTATGAAAGCCGCTCCGGGAATGATCGTGGGCTCGCACTTGCTGCGCTTCTCGTGCGTCGTTCTAGGTGCACGACACTACCCGGTGACGACGGTGCCGTCGGCCCGGCGGGCAACCAGTTTTCCGCCTTTAAGCAACACGTAGTTGGTGCCGCGCCACAGACTGCGCTTCCCCAAGTAGCTGGCGCACCAGACAATAAAGCCGTGCAGATCTCTCAGCGGATAGAGCAGCACCCAGCCTCGTGCGACGGGGTCGCGGGCGGCCGACCAGCCGACGAACCAGCACTCCACCATCCGGTTCACCAGCGATGCGGCAAACAAGGCGACGCCCAGCCACGCGTGACCGAGCCACGACGCAGCAATCAGCCCCAGAATCCCGTACGGCACCGCGAAGGTCAGTCCCGTCCCGAAGTGGCCTTTGGGACGGGAATAGCGAGTTCCCATCGCCCAACGTAGCTGTCGTTCCCACATTTGCCGGAACGTCATCGACGGCGAAATATGATCGACCACGTGACTGGACAGTACGACTCGGAACCCAGCCTTATAAATGAAATTGCCAACCACGAAATCGTTCGAAAGGTACTCGCGGACCGCGGCATAGCCCCCAATTTTTCCTATCGAATCTTTGCGCAGCGCGATGGTCGGGCCCAGACCGAACTTCATGCCTTCCAGGAGATTGGCGATCAAGACACCGGCGGTGAATTCGACGGACATTCCAATGGCGTCGAGAGCGGCCCAGATTCCTCCAGCGCTCTTTCCGCGAAATACGCAGGTCACGGCCCCAACCTCCGGATCAAGCAACGGAGCGGCCACATCACGCAAGTAATCCGGCCCAACTTCAACGTCACTGTCGCTAGTCACCAGAATGTCATGCGCCGCAATTTCCGTCAGTCGATGGAAGCAATAGTTTGGCGCATTAGGCCAGGGAGGCTGCCCGGTGATCAATATCTGGCTTGGGATGTGAGGGTAGCGCGCGCAAATTTCCCGAATTACCGGCAGCGCGGCATCGTCCGGCTCGTCGGCCGCAAACAGGACTTCGTATTCGGCATAGTTCTGGCGAAAAAAGCTCTCGATGTTCTCTTTCAGCCGCGCCTCATTGCCGTGCACTGGCTTCAGAACGGAGACCGGCGGCATCGCGGCCGGCAAACTTGCGTACGTTTGGTGATCCCGATCAGCGATGCGCCGGAATTCGATCACTCCGAAAAGGGCTAGAAAAAAAACGATGGTCGAAGAGATGGTCCCGACGATGGCCAATCCTAAAATGATGTATGCAAGCAACAAGCTCTCGCTCCTCCAAACAGTGGCCGGCGGAAGCGGCAGGAAACAACGCTCAGTCAGCCTCTAGGCCGCACCAGACAAGTCTCACCAAGACTGCGGTCGTCATTTTACCAGAGCCAGTCCGAGGAGAAGATTAAGACCTTACATCGTGCCTATCATCCACCCGTTGGATTGCGATTCGTAAATATGAACTTTCCGCCGCTGCGCGCCAACTGGAAATACTTCAGGCCGCGCAGGTCTTTCGGCTCTTCCCGATCCGACCACAGGAACACCTCCGCCGGACCGTTCCATAAGGCTGCCAGTGACTCTTGGGTTTCGAAGATGTGCGGAGCATCGGGAAATCTCGCGCCATACCAAAGGTTCCCGCTCGGTTGGTGCAAGACGTGCACCTGGATTCCGGTATAAAAATTCAGCGTGGACGCATCGCTATACTCGCCGTCGATCACGATCACATCGCCAGGCCGAAACTGTTTTCGAATCGCCTCGGCAAGATCATACGACGAGAGGATCGGCGAAAATGTGATAAAGGAGGAATGAATACAAGCCAGTAACACGATCATCATTGCGACGAGCGCAACGTTGCCTGCAAAAGCGCGTCCCCGCCGGCGCAGAATCCAGTTAAGTCCGGTACCGAGAAGCAACCCGAGCGATGCCCCCAAGAGCGGGCCGCGAAACGCTCCCAGCGCCTGTGGCGTCAGATCAAGCACATGCCCCAGCGAGAAGTTATAATCCTGCGGATTTTTCTTGAGCAGTTCCGCCAGATCGACTCCGGGTGCGGGGCGATGCGAAACCGATAAGAGATAGGTTCCCGCCGCGAAGGCAACTACACCGAATACAAATAGCGCTAACGAAGAAATCTTTCCCGCGCGGCAATCGGACTCGCGCGCGGCTGGCCCGGATTCCCGCGCCAGCCAACCGCCCACCAAAAGCGCCAAGCCCGGCAAGGCGGGGATCGTGTAGTATTCCTGGCGCGTCGAAAAACTGAAGAAGCCCACGATGACGAGTGCCCACAAAAAGAAGAGCAGAGTCGCCCGCCGTCGCCGATCTGGTTCAGTCCTCAGCTGGCTGCGAAGATCCCCCCACCGCACCGGGACGTCGCGAAGAGCTTGCGGCAGAAATGCGCTCCACGGCAGAAGCCAAACCAGCAGGAGCCCCCAGAAGATCCCGAGCGGAACGGTGTCATACCCCGGAGGCACGCGCTTGCCCAGGAAGCGCATCACATGTTCATTGATGAAGTAGAACCACAGAAATCCGCGCGCCTGTCCCTGCGCTGGATTGCGTACAGCCGCCAGGATGTGCCAGGGCGCGGCGATCACTAAAAATACCAGCGTGCTCGAGAACAGACGCAGCCGCAGCAAGCGCCGCAAATCCCTCGTCAGCAGAAGATAGATCCCGATCGCTCCCGCTGGAAACACGAGTCCGATCAGGCCCTTGCTAAGTACATTCAAGGCGCACGTCGCTGCGAATCCCCAGCAAACGAAGCGCGACGGCTTCTCTTGTTCAAGCGATTGCAGGAAAAAGTAGTACCCAAGCGTCAGCCACAACGCAACCAGCACTTCGGGAATCAGAAAACGCGTGAAAACGAAGAGGCCAAGCGAGGTGACCAGCGATACGCCGGCATACAGGCCGCCCGCCTCGCCGTAAACATATTGGCCCAACCGGTAAGTGGCAAAAACCAGTGCCAGCACACCGAGCATCAGGGGCAAACGCGTGCTCCAATCGCTGATACCAAAAATTTCGTAGCTGGTCGCCAGACTCCAGTACATCAGCGGCGCTTTTTCCAGATAGCGAAAGCCGTCGGTGTACAACGTCACCCAGTCATGCCGCAACAGCATTTCGCGTGCAGCTTCGGCGTGTACCGTATCGACATCGTCGAGCAAGGCGGGCCGCGTGATGCCGGCCATGTAGATGACCGCCCATAGCCCAATCAGAACCAGCACAGAGATACGCCGGTCCGAAAGTATTCTGTTCGGCCGGTTCGCTGCCGGAGATGCCGCATTCTCAATTGTGGGCGGACTTGGAATGGGAGTGCCGCTGAAATTCATTGCGGAAGTTCTCATTATATCTGAGTGAGCACCTCATGCTCCGTACAATGTCCGCCAGTTTCGAGCCCAATGCGGGCTTGGCCAGCTCAGGACCAGGTGAGAAGTAGAACTCCGAAACAGACGAATAGCGTAGCCAGCCAGCGTCGGCGGTCAACATTTTCATGCAGAAAGAACTTCGCACCCAGGGCGTTGGTGACAAAGGTGAGCGCGGCGGATGCCGGACCCACAACGCTAAGATCGGCCCAGGAGAGTCCAATGAGGTTGCTGAAGAAGGCGACGGCCATGAAGAAGACTCCGCCAAAAAGAACTCCACTGGAAACGACGCGCATGATTGTGGCAAAGAAGCCGTAACGGCGGCGCAAATCGCCGAGATCCCCGATGCGTCGCATGGCCAGCGCAACCAGGACGTCTCCGGCAGCTGCGGTGCAAACCGTAGTGAAGATACAGAACCAGGTGTAGAAGGTTCTCACACGCGCTCCTCGACTGCCTTGGGATCAGCGACGCGTCCCGAATGATGCTCGGTGCGGGATGGCCCTCCGGCCACTACGCCTACTCCGATCACGATGAAGCCCACGCCGACCCAGCGCTGCGGGCTAACGTGTTCGTGCAGCCAGAAGATGGAGAGCAGGACCATCACGACATAACTGATGGCCGTAGCGGGTAGAACGTAAGTGAGATCGGCGAAAGAAAGCGCAGTCATATAACTGAACATGAAGGCCAGCAGAAAAAAGATTCCCGCGATGACAAAGGGGTTCGCGAGCGCGGAGAAGACATTGGCCAGGTGATGGATGTCGATGCCCCCGGCGTGCTTCATGCCGCGCGCCAGTAAGGCGTCCCCGATAGAACCGAAAAATACGACGGAAAGAATGACGAGGTATTTACGAAGCGTCAAAATGAAATTCCCGTGAGGATGAAATCAAAATAAACGGGTTGCGATGCGCAACCACGGTGCTCTCTGGATTTGTCATCGAATCCAGACAGGGCAGTTATTTCTGGCATTGGCACGAGATCCTTACTCGAACTCATCATAAATGCAAATGCCAAGCCGAATCTCGGCTCCATGGCGAAATTCTTGCGGGGGCCGCTGGGCGCCGCCTTTGGGGGCAGGCGGGGCGTCCGCCCCGCCAAGAGCACTGCTAGTTCCCGGACGCCTGCAGGGTTTTTACCAGCCAGGGGATGATCACTTCTTTGAAGATTCTGGGGTCGGGCCAGACGCCGACTTGGCGGCCGAGGTGTCCGCCGCTGGGGTTGATCCAGGCATCTTTGGGGACGTCGCCTTTGCTGAGAAGCAGGTATTCATCGTCGATGGGAACTTGCGTGTCTTTCACCCCGGCGATCACCAACATAGGCGCCATCGGCTTGCCGAGCAAGCCCTGATGAACCAGCGACAGCTTCGGAAGGTAATCGCCCAGTTCGTCGAGCGTGTGAACGCCTTCGAGAATGTTCATCAGTGCGGGAACCTGGTCGAAAAGATATTCGCGATTGCCCAGCAGGGAGTTCATCAGGAAATCTTTTTGGAAGAAGTGATCGACCGGCGGCGATTGCGCGCTGCAGCCGCGCAGGCGGGCGCGCTCGACAATCGCCATCTTCGTCGCCCAATATGCGCCCCAACTTACGCCGTGGATGGCGATGCGGTTCTTGTCGATCTCGGGGCGCGACTGGGCGTAGTCGATGACTTTCGAGATCATGCGGTCGGCAGTCTCGCTGACTTTGATGGGATTCTGGCCGGTACCGGGGCCGTCGACGGCGAGGTATCCGATACCGAAGGGAAGAATTGCGCCGAAACTCTCAGTGAGATCTTCCTTGCGGCTATCGAGGCCGTTGATGGCGATGACCAGCGGCACGGGTCCTTTCGCATTTTTCGGCAGGCGCAGGTAGGCGATGATTTGCTTGCCTTCGAAGGGAATATGGACGACTTCCAGCGGAGGATCATAAAACTTAGCGTGATCGAGGAAGGCTTCGAGAGCTTTTTCGTAGGAGCGCTGCTTGCCGGGAGACGCGGGAATCGGCCAGCGTCCGAAGGAGTAGAGACGCCAGGCGCGGATGTAGTCGGCGTTGGCCTTGGCGGGGTCGGTCTTCTCGAGCGATTTCGCCTCCTTGAAATAGCGGTCGGCGACGCGCATGAAGCCAGCAGCCCACTCGTCTTTGTCGGCAGTGTGAATGGTTTCGAAGGCTTCTTTCACGTCGCCGGGATCGAGGCCGATCAGCGGATACTGGCCGACTTCGGCGCGATGAATGGCCTCAACTTTGATTTCGTCGATGGTGCGCTCGCGGCGCTCTTTTTTGGAAGAGGATTCCTGGGCGAAGGCGGTTAATGGCAGAGAGACGGCGAACAAGCATGCCAAGACCGCGAATTCAGTTCTCATCATCATGATTGAAATCCCGTTTCGTACGTCGAGGGCTAAACAACAACGTCGATGAAAAAAGGCCGGACGGATTGAGTCCGGACAGTGGGTTCCAATTCGCAGCCAGCTAGAACACGAACTTAGCGCCCAGCTGAATCGAGCGTGGTCCTCCCGAGCCCACGGCCGGATTCGCTGCCGCGATGTCGGGCGTGGCGCAACCGCAACCGAACGGGCGCACCGACGGGTCGTTCAGACCAAATCCGTTTTGGCCGCCATACGGATTGGCGAAGTTCGGGTGGTTCAGGATGTTGAAAAACTCAGCGCGGAACTGCAGACGCATGGCTTCGCCGAAGTGGAAATTTTTGGCGATCGAGAAATCGAAGTTCTTGAAGCCCGTGTCCTGGAACATGTTGCGGCTCATGTTGCCGAACTGGCCGAGCGGTGGCGGAAGCATGATCGAGTTGCCGTTGGCGTAGCAACCAAAGAACGCGAGTGACTCAGTTGCCGCTCCTGGGCTGCCCCCATCCAAAGCAAGAGCCTGGGTGTTGCAGGCGGCACTCTGGCTGGGATCTGACGGACTGTTGTTCCCCGCGAAGTATGGGATTCCAGTCCCAGTTCCGTTCCCTTTTACAGCTTTGAAATCTGAAGTCTTGCCGTAGAAACTCCAGCGAATTGGAGTGTTGGCTGGCGGACTTACCGGCAGCGGACCGATTCCGGCTGCGTCTGTACCTTCGTCCATGGGTCCCCAGGGCTGGGGAGTCTCCAGAGTTGTGATGGAATTGATCTCCCATCCTTCGAGCGCCTGACCGTAGCCTTTGCGGCCCGGGATGGCGTAGGTGAGAGAGAGGGTCAGTCGCTGGCGAATGTCGAAATCGCTGCTGGCATATTCGGCGCCGGGGTTATAAGCGTTCTGCGGCAAGCCAGAGCCGTAGCCAAAATCCCAATTCGCACCTACGTCATCCAGCGCGTGTGAGTAGGTGTAGCCGGCTACCATGCTCAGGCCGTGGTAGTTGCGCGCGTTCAAAGTGAGCTGCAATCCGTCGTAGTTGGACCGGTAGACATTCCCCATCTGAAAGATGTTGGCGAGGTACGGAAACTTGGTATTGTAGGGCCCGACTTCAGGAGCGGTTTGGCAGGGATCGTTCGGAAGATTGAGTGTGTTGCCAGTGTCGTACTGCCCGCTGGGTGTGAGGTTCGCCGTGCATTCGGCGATATTCGCGGCTGGCCAGCCCGAGCCAACCGGCGGCTGATTGATGTCACGAATGCCCGTCAGATTTGAGCCATGATTCCCGACATACGCTGCCTCGATAGATAGGTTCGGGGTAATGGCGTGCTGCAGGTTCAAGGTCCAGTTCCACACGTACGGCGTCGTGAGATTCTGCGCCACCGTCATGATGGGGCACGGGCTGTTGTTGCAATTGACCGTATCGCCGCCGTAGAGCGGAGTATTGGATGTGTCCCAGGGAACGGCATTCAGGAAATTCTTGACGGTGACGTTGCCTGTGGTGATGGTGCCACCGGAAGTATCGCCCGCGGCATCAATCGGCGCGCCCGTCGGAACGCTGCCCGGGCCGAAAGCATTATTGAAAGCGACGAATGATTGCCAGTTCACCGTCTCGTAGATAAGTCCGCCGCCGCCGCGAAGAACGGTGCGGCCGTTGCCCAGGATATCCCAAGCGAAACCGGCGCGGGGGCCGAAGTTCTTGTGATCCGGATTGTAGAGGCTGCTGATCTGGTGGCCGACTTGCACCATGCCTACATCAGGATCGAAATTTCCGAGCAGATTGTTCGCTTCCTGAGGAACTGAGCTGAATTCGTAGCGCACGCCAAAGTTCAAGGTCAAATTCTTGGTGGCGCGAAAGTCGTCCTGGAAAAATCCCGAGTAAGCCCAGTTATGCAAATGGAGAGTGGGATTGCCCACCTCGACCGTCGACTTGAAGGGCTGGCCCGCGAGGAAATCTTCGAGCGGAGTGGAGGCGGGAAGCGCGACGCCGCCCAAAAACGTAATGCTGCCGCGGGCATTGCCATAAGCGGCGTTCGTTACTTTGTCGTAGTGAAGTTCGCCGCCGAATTTCAGCGCGTGCTTGCCCGCAATGTAAGAGAGATGATCGATAACCTGAGTGATCGAGTCCGGTCCCTGGAACTTTGGCCACTTGAATCCGCCCAAGCCGGGGAAGAAATAACCGCCGAAGCCGATGCGCGGCAAGCCTCCGGTATAGGGACCGCTGACACCCGTGTTCAGACCGTAGGCCGAAGCGGGAGTGTTGAGATCGCCGGGCAGAGTGGGCTGATACAGGCGGTTGTAGCCGACGCGCGCTTCGTTGACCCAGCGAGTGCTGGGAGTAAAGACCCAATTGCCGCCCACCACCTGCGCGCGCGTGTGAATGTCGGAGAGCCATTTCTGCTGCAGTTCAGGGAAGTCTTCGACCGTGCCGGAGTTGTTGCCGAAGAAGTACATGCCGCTGATGCTGTGGCGATCAGTGAGCCGATCATCCAGTTTGGCGACGACGTTGTCCACGTGAACCACGTTGTTAAATCCGTTGGTGATGTCGATGCTCTGGGTGTTGTTCAGGGGAAATCCCGTGCCATTGCAGGTGACGGTGCCGCCAGAGAGAGCGCAACCGGCAATGTTCAGACTAGCGGCATCGACCACGACGCCGTTGGCCTGGAGGTCGGCGATCGCATTGGGAATGCTGTCAGCACAATCAGCGGAGGCCAGACTGAGGGCAGTGCAGTTGACCGGCGAATTGGCAGCGAGAGGAATCGCAGCCATCGAGGGACTCGTAACGCCACCATAAGAGTTGCCGACGTTGTAGCGCTGGCCTTCATAGGCGCCAAAGAAAAACGCCTTGTCCTTAATAATCGGCCCGCCCAGGCTGCCGCCGAACTGTTCGAGCGTGCGAGTCAGTTTTGGATTGGGTGACTGATTGAAAAAATTTCTCGCGTCCAAAGGGTCGCCGTCACGGCCAAAGCCAAAGGCCGTGCCGTGGATTTTGTTCGTACCTGATTTCAGGCCTACGTTGACCACCGCTCCCGGCTTCCATCCGTATTCGGCGGGAGGATTCTGTTGAACGTTGAATTCCTGAATGGCGTCGATCGGCAAGATGGTTGCGGAGTCTCCCGCGATGCCGGCGCCATTGATGATGGCTTGTCCGGAGTAGGGTTCGCTATTGAACAGGCCTTCAACAAAGTAGGCATTGTCTTCGGCTCGCAGGCCGTCAGCGCTGGTGGTGGAAAAACCTCCACCAGGGTAACGCATGACTCCGGGGCGCAGTTGCAGCAGATTCTCGTAGTTTCTTCCGCTCAACGGAAGGTCGTTGATTTCCTGATTGCTCAGCGTGCCTCCCAGCGTGGAGGAGGTTGTGTTGACCAGAGGAATTTCGTCGGTGATGGTCACGATCTCGGTGATCTGACCGGGTTGCAAACCGAAGTCGGCGCGTACGTCGGTGGCCACTTCAATCTGAACGTTTGGCCTTTCCGCGCTCTTGAAGCCCTTAGCTTCGACGTGGACCTTATACGATCCCGGCTGCAGGTCGGCGGCAACGTAGGAGCCGCTGTCGTCGGTGGTCAGGGTACGTGACGTGCCGCGTTGCAGGTCGCTGACGATCACGGTAGCTCCGGCCACCGCTGCCCCGCTCTGGTCTGTCACAGTACCCAGAATGCGTCCCGCCGTGGATTGCGCTCGCACCGGAAGTGACAATAGAAGCAGCAGAAAGAGCGCGAGCAGGGTGACGGCGGCGGTAATCCGTTCGTCCCGGAACAGTCCGGTACTGACGCGAGATAGCATAGACGCCTCCGTTTTCTGGTCCGACAGCCATACCACTATCCAAGAAACAGTGTCAAGCAAATTCATTTCTCGAATGGCTGCGGAGATGGAAAGCGTACTCGCTGGATAACCGTTGGGAAAGTCCCCAGAACGGTAACCCGCAGAGTCCTGTGGGACTTGCGCAGATCGGCGGGATGTAGTATTTTCCAATCGCGGTCATACCACTATACCTATAAACCATTGCTCTCGCTTCTCGCCCAACAAACGTGTCCTGCGACCCTGGATATGCGGTATAGTAACCGGACCAGAGCCCGTGTCTCGGACAGCGTAGTCGCTGCTAATTGTGCGGGGGGCAGTGCATTGTACAAACTGGTTCGCACGTCTCGTCTCTACGAGCAGATCGTTCAGCAGATCGAAGAATCCATCGTCAAAGGCGTTCTGAAAGCCGGCGACCAGCTTCCGGCAGAGCGTGATCTCGCGCAACGTTTCGGCGTGAGCCGCACTGCGGTACGCGAAGCGGTGAAGGCCCTGCGTGAAAAGGGCCTGGTAGAAGCCTACTCCGGCCGCGGTACTTTCATCACAGACGGCACCACGCAGGCCGTGCGGCAATCGCTCGATCTGATGGTGAAAATCGGGCAGCCGGAAGGTTCGACTCATCTGGCAGAGGTGCGCGCGATTCTGGAGCCGGAGATTGCAGCGCTCGCCGCTACTCGCATCCAGGAGTCAGAAGTTGCCACCATGCGCGAAGCGGTCGCGGTGATGGACAAAGCTGGCCAGGATCCAGACGCCTACATCGAAGCCGATCTCGACTTTCATCTGGCTCTGGCCGAGGGCGCAGCCAATCCCCTTATTCTCTCGCTGCTCGATTCCATCGTGGGACTGCTGCGTGAACAGCGGATCCGCATCTTCCAGGTTCCGGGTGGTCCGGAGCGCGGCCAGACTTATCACAAACGGATCCTGGATGCGGTCGAACACCGCGATGCCGAGAAGGCCCGGGAAGCGATGCGCGCCCATCTGCAGCAGGTGCGCCAGGACAGTCAGGCGCCGGCTGCGAAGCGAAGCATTGGGAAACAGGATCCCGACTAGAATTCACCGAACTGTATTGCTTAAGAGGAAATTGGAGACCGCCGAAGATGGCAAAAGTAGGATTCGTGGGGCTGGGAGTGATGGGCAGCCAGATGGTGAACCGGCTGCTGGAAAAAGGTCACTCCGTCACCGGCTACAACCGGACCCGAACGAAAGCGCAATGGCTGGTGGAGAAAGGCATGCGATGGGCCGATTCGCCGCGCGCCGTCGCCGCTGCCAGCGACTACACGTTCGCCATGGTCACCAATGCCGCCGCGGTGCAGGCGATTGCCGACGGTCCCGATGGCTTGCTGGCAGGCTTGAGTGCGGGAAAAATCTTCATCGATATGAGCACGGTTAGTCCGACGGTGAGCCGTTCGCTGGCAGCCAAGGTTCGCGCGCTAGGAGCGGACATGGTGGATTCGCCGGTCTCCGGCAGTGTGATTACTCTGCAGGCAGGTAAGTTGTCGGTCATGGTCGGCGGGCGCAAGGAGACCTTCGAGAAGATCAAACCGTTACTGCTCGACATCGGTCCGAAGGTAAGTCACGTCGGGGACAACGGTCTCGCCCTTTCGATGAAGATTGCGGTCAATCTAAGCCTCGCGGTACAGATGCTGGCCTTTTCCGAGGGAGTGCTGCTGGCGGAGAAAAGCGGCATCGCGCGTGAAGTTGCGGTTGATGTGCTGACCCATAGCGCGGTCGCTTCGCCGATGATTCAGTATCGCGGGCCGTTCGTGCTAAAGCAACCGGAGCAAGCCTGGTTCGACGTCAACATGATGCAGAAAGACATGGTGCTGGCGATGGATCTCGGGCGCCAGCTTGACGTTCCGCTGCCGACCACCGCCGTGAGCAACGAATTTCTGACCGCGGCACGCGGTATGGGGTGGACCAAGTATGATTTCGCCTGCGTGTTCGACGTGCTGGCAGCGATGGCTGGAGTGACAACTCCGATCACATCGGGAGGGAAAAAGCAGTGACCACCGCTGCCTCCCAGCCAGGAGCTAGCCCCGGATTCTCGACAGAGAGAGAACGTTGGCTGCGCGCTTACCGCCAGATGGTAAGAATCCGCCTGTTTGAAGAGCAGGTGAACGAACTCTACACCCGCGCCCTGATGCCTGGTTTGGCGCATCTTTACAGCGGCGAAGAAGCTATCGCGGTGGGCATTTGTGAAGCGCTGCGCATCGACGACTACATCACCAGTACGCACCGAGGTCACGGGCACTGCCTGGCCAAAGGCGCCGCGCCGGATCGCATGTTCGCTGAGTTGCTGGGAAAGGAAGCCGGATATTGCCGGGGGAAAGGCGGATCGATGCACATTGCAGATCCGGCCACCGGCAATCTGGGAGCGAATGCAATTGTCGGCGGCAGCGTAGGCATCGCGACGGGCGCGGCTTTCGCGGCCAAACGTCTGGGCAACGGACGCGTGGCTGTCTGTTTTTTCGGTGAAGGTGCGCTGGGGCAGGGGTCGCTGTATGAGGTGATGAATCTGGCTCAACTCTGGAAGCTGCCCGTGATCTATGTCTGCGAAAACAATCTCTACAACGAATATACGCATTTCAGCGAGACCACTGCTGGCACGATTCTTGGGCGTGCCATGGCGTTTGGTTTGGACGCGGTCGCGGTCGACGGGCAGGACGTGCGCAGAGTGAATGAAGTCGCGGGGCGCATGATCCAGCGCGCTCGCGCCGGCGGCGGGCCTGCGTTCCTGCAGGCCGATACCTACCGTTACAGCGGGCATCACGTCGGGGATATCAATCGCGAATACTATCGGTCGAAAGAGGAAGAGCAATTCTGGAAGACCGAACGCGATCCCATCAAGCTGCATGAAAACTGGCTGATTGCCGAGGGGCATGCGGACGCGGCTGCCTTGCAGCGAATCACTTCCGAAGCTCGCGCCGAGATGGAGTCCGCAGTGAAATTTGCGATCGCTGCACCGTATCCTGGCGTCGATCAAGTGGAACAAGATGTCTATGCCTGACCGCGAACTTACATTTGCCCAGGCGGTGCGGGAGGCCCTGGCGGAGGAAATGCGCCGCGACGCCCGCGTGTCTATTTTTGGCGAAGATGTCGCCGAGGCAGGTACACCATTCAAAGTTCTTTCCGGGCTCGTTGAAGAGTTCGGTTCCGAGCGCATAATCGATACTCCAATTTCGGAAGCTGGTTTTACTGGTATCGGCGTCGGCGCGGCCATGGCCGGACTTCGTCCGGTTGTCGACATCATGTTCGGCGACTTCCTGACGCTGACCATGGATCAGATGGTCAATCAGGCCGCCAAAGCGCACTACATGTCCGGCGGACACTGGAGCGTACCGATGGTGATGCGGACGACGCTGGGCGCGACGCGCAGGTCAGCGGCGCAGCATTCGCAGTCGCTGCATGCCTGGTTCAGCCATGTACCGGGATTGAAAGTAGTGCTGCCATCGACGCCATATGATGCAAAGGGGCTGCTCAAGACCGCAGTGCGGGATGAAAATCCTGTGATGTTCTTCGAAGACAAAATGATGTACAAGCTGAAAGGACCGGTGCCGGAAGAAGATTACACGATTCCGCTGGGCGTGGCCGACGTGAAGCGCGAGGGCGAAGACATCACCTTGGTGGCCACCAGCAGCATGGTACAGGTCGCACTGGGCGCGGCCACCTTATTAGAAAAAGCCGGCATCAGCGCGGAAGTGGTCGATCCGCGAACCACATGGCCGCTGGATGAAAAGACTATCATTGAGTCAGCCAAGAAGACTTCGCGCGTGATCGTGCTTGACGAGGGATATAGTCGCTACGGAGTCACGGCAGAGATTGCGGCTGTGATTGCCGAGGGTGCGTTCTACGATCTGGACGCGCCCGTAAAGCGCATGGGTGCGCTGCACGTGCCGATTCCGTTTTCTCCGCCGCTCGAAGATGTAACCGTGCCGACGGAGGAAAGCGTTTTTAGTGCGGCACGCGAGATGTGCAGCAAGTCGTAAATAAGTAGCGCCGGCATCCCGCCGGCGGTCTCGATGGCGCTTGGCACTCGGTTCAAGCTAGCAGCTAGGAGCTGGTTTATGGCATTGAAAACTCATGGAACCATGGCGGTCGATTGGGAACAGCGCATCGACTTCGACCGGCTGCGCCGCGAACGTCTGCAGAAAGCCAAAGATCTGCTGGCCAAGTCTTCGATGGGATCACTGCTTTGCTTCGACATGAACAACGTGCGTTATCTCACGTCAACGCACATCGGCACGTGGGCGCAGGATAAGGCTAACCGGTTTACCCTGCTTCCACAAAACGACGAACCGATCCTGTGGGATTTCGGGTCTGCCGCGAAGCATCATCAGCTGAATTGCCCGTGGCTCGACGGCCGCTCGCGGGCGGGGATTTCGATGCTGCGCGGCGCCATGACTCCAGAGATGGGCCGTGCCGAAGATGTCGCGAAGAAGATTCGCCTCGAACTTGAGATGCGCGGGCTGCATAAAGAGCCGGTGGGAATTGACATCATCGAACTGCCGGTTTTATTCGCGCTGCAGCGCGAGGGGCTCGATGTGGTCGATGGACAGCAGTTGATGTCCGAAGCGCGCGTCATCAAGACACAGGACGAAATCTCGCTGCTCAACACTTCGGCGATGATGGTCGATGCCGCGTACGACGAACTCTATCGCGCGATGAAGCCCGGCTTGCGCGAAAACGAGGCGGTCGGTCTTGTAAGTAAAGTCCTCTACGATCTGGGCTCGGAATATGTCGAAGCAGTGAATGCGATTTCTGGCGAGCGATGCAATCCGCACCCACATGTGTTTTCCGACCGTGTGCTGCGGCCCGGTGATCCGGTGTACTACGACATTCTGCATTCATACATGGGATACCGCACGTGTTATTACCGCTGCTTCACCGTGGGCTATGCGTCGCACGCGATGGTCGATGCGTACAAGCGATGCCGGGACTATCTCGATGCGGCGATTGAGCTGGTTCGTCCCGGCCGCACGACCGCGGAGATTGCGGCAGTCTGGCCCAAGGCCGAAGAATTCGGGTTCCCCAATGAAGAAGCGTGCTTTGCGCTGCAATACGGTCACGGCATCGGCCTGGCGATCTGGGAAAAGCCGGTCATCAGCCGCTTAGTGTCGTTCGATCATCCGGTGGAGATCAAGCCCGGCATGGTGTTCGCTCTGGAAACGTTCTGGCCATCGACCGACGGCTGGAGCGCGGCCCGCATCGAAGAAGAAATCGTGGTCACCCCGACCGGACACGAAGTCATCACCAGATTCCCCGCAGAGGAATTGCTGGTCGCGGGCGCGCATTATTTCACCGTGAACGGACCGCTGCCGACTACCAGAGAGAGTGAGGCTCCGCCCAGCGAGCGCGTGATCGAGATGATCGAGACCAGCGCGAAAACCGAGCGCGTAGGAGTTTCAAGCTGAAGGCTGTATTTGCAAGAAGACGAAATCCCCGATAAACCACTATGGCCTTCAGCGTTGTCATGCCCGCTCTCGAGATGGCGCAGGAAACGGGCAAGCTCATTGCGTGGCGGAAAAAGGAAGGCGACCGCGTCACCAAGGGCGAGCCTCTCCTCGAAATCGAAACTGACAAGGCGGTGGTAGAAGTGGAAGCGGCGGCTGATGGCGTTCTTGCAGGAATCAGAGCAGCGGAAGGCGCGGTTATTCCGGTAGGGCAGACGATCGCATGGATTGTCGCTCCGGGAGAACAGCCTCCTGCCGATGAGCCATCTGCAGCGTCGCCGGTTGCCCGGGCTGTATCGCATGTGCAAGTCGAGAGCCAGCATTCAGCGCCAGGGGCTGCCAGCGTTTCTGCGTCCAGCGCAAAGATTTCTCCGAAAGCGCGCCGCCTCGCCAAGGAATTGGCAGTCGACATCGCGAGGGTGCATGGCTCCGGTCCGGGAGGAGAAATTCTCGCGTCGGACGTGCAGGCAGCGGCGGCTGCTCCCGGCGCGGCATTCGGAACCTCCGACAAAAGGTCTGGCCATCTGGAAGTTCCAACCTCGCTTGCCCGCATTATGGCCGAACGCACCACGCAAAGCTGGACCAGCGTTCCGCATTTTTTCGTCAGCCGCGAAGTAGACGCCACGGCGCTGAATGAGTACCGCGTTCGCATCGTTGGCGAAGTTGAGAGAATCCATCAGGTTCGCGTCAGTCATACGGATCTGCTGATCGCGTTGGTGGCTCGCGTGCTGCTGAAACATCCACGGCTTAATGGCAGTTGGACTGCCGAGGGCATCCGGCTGCACGATTCCGTAAATATGAGCGTGGCGATTGCCGTGAATGACGGTGTCGTCGCCGCAGTGATCCCCAATTCGCACACGGCCTCGCTTCTGGAAATTGCCGTGCGGCGCCGCGATGTTGCCGAACGCGCACGGACTGGGAAGCTGCGTCCCGCCGACCTTGCCGATCCAACCTTTACTATCAGCAATCTGGGCATGTACCAAGTGGATCAGTTCAGCGCGATCATTACTCCGCCGCAGGCCGCGATTCTCGCCGTGGGTGCGATTACAGATCGCGTGGCCGCTGTAGAAGGCAAACCTGTAGTGCGCCCGATGATGACTTTCACCGTTTCGTGCGATCATCGTGTTGCCGACGGCGCACGCGCTGCCATGTTCTTGGCGGATCTCGCTCACGCAACACAGGAACCCGGCAAGGTCCTCGGACAGTTCACTGGAAAATCGCCCGCGACAGTTCTCGCGTGACACTGTTTACCGACAATCCTCTTCCTAAGGGCACGCCCGGAGGAGTCGTCTCTGTAGTAGACCCGAAATACGAGCACAGTTGCCGCAAACACGTTCCAAGAATACTGCGGCTGAAAGACAGCGGTGAACGAAGCCAGCAAGAGTGCTTCGGGTAGTGTCCTAATTAGGACACTACCGTGCTTCGGGCAAGGTTGCAGGTCGAATTGCAATCAGGCTACGCTCGTGAGCTGCATCCGTTTTCGCGACCGTGGGCTTCGTTCGCCGCCGGGCTAAAGAGAGGCACACAAGAAATTCGTCTCCGATGCGTCGGCCTGAATCGAGGACCTGAGGCCTGCTTATTGATTTGCGGGATTGCCGCCCTCCAACTCCACCTTGGGCCATCCCTTTACCCATGCGACGGTCGAGATCTGAAGGAAGGCGTGTCCGGTTTTGCCATCGTAGGCGTGAAAGACGATGATGTCTCCGTCTTTTTGCTGCAGCAGTGATTCACCACCGGGGCCGATCCAACGGCTGTTGCCGAGCAGCAGCGGCGTGCCGCCGCCTTCGAGCATCGGCGTGCCGCTCGCGTCCACGTAGGGGCCGGTAACGCTGTGCGAGCGCCCGACCATGGTTTTGTAGTTGCTCTTCGTTCCCCGGCAACACAGATCCCAGGAGACGAACAGATAAAAATAATCTCCGTGATGGATGATGAAGGGCGCCTCAACCGCCTGCCAATCGCCCGGCAGACCGGGCGGATTGGGCGGTGGATTTTGCGGACGCTTGCGACTGGCCAGCGAATAAAGCTTGGTATCAGTTGTAGAAAGTAATCCTGTCTTGCGATCGATCTGGCGCATCTTGATGCCGGACCAGAAACTTCCGAAAGCCAGCCAGGTTTGCCCCTTTTCGTCGATCACGAGATTGGGATCGATGGCGTTGAAATCGTCTTCGCGACGAGAGCGCAGGACGAGCCCGTGATCGACCCAGTGGAAACTCGGGCTGGACGGGTTGAGGGTCTTGTTGGTAAGAAGCGCGATGCCGGAAGTATTCTTGCCGAAAACCGAGAAAGCATAATAAAGATGGAACTCCCCGTTGAAATAGGAAATGTCTGGGGCCCAGAGTTCCTTGGCCGGACTTTGGTGCGTGATCCATTCGGGAATCTTTTCGAAAACCGAACCGCAGAGGCGCCAATGATGGAGATCCTGGGAACACCGAATCGGGAGCTCTCCTTTTCTGTTCGGCCCATTGGCGGTTCCGAACAGATACCAGGTGTCGCCGTCCTTGGCGATGGAAGGGTCGTGGGTATACTCCACATCTCCTTCGAGTTTTAGCGCTTGTGGAGCTTGGGCTGCGAGGTTCCCGCAGACGAGAAAGCCTGCAAGCCAGGTCAGTGCGAAACACCGGACGAGGGCGGACCGCCGAAGTAATTTTGCGAAGAAAGCGAACTGGGAAAAGCCAAAGAAAAAATGCGGCGTCCCGAAAGCATGAGCGTCGCGAGAATCTGCTAGCAAACGTTTACCTCCGATGCGCATAGGAGCGCCTCCTGTAACCCCAGGGGGAAACCGCATGGCCATGGCGGCGATGAATCGTGGCAGGCAGTGTATGTCAAAGTGCATTCGCTCCCCCTCTTTTCAAAATCCATCCGCCATGTGGTAATACACGTCATTCCAGCGCAGCTCTTTCTGGAAGTGGGTGAGGTTGGTGCCGTTATCGATGAGCAGGCATTCCATACCCGCCAGGTCCGCGAAAGACTCGAGATGGTCTGACTTGAGAGCGCGGCTCAGGGCGGTGTGATGGGCTCCTCCGGCCAAAATCCAAGCGGTGGCAGCAACTTTAAGATTTGGCTCGGGAATCCAGATTCCGCGTGCCACGGGGAGTTTGGGAAGGTCGTGCTCGGGCGGAATCAGGTTAACTTGATTGACGATCAGCCGAAATCGATTTCCTAAATCAACCACAGTAGCGTTCACAGCCTTTCCACTGGCAGCCGTGAAGACGAGGCGAACCGGATCTGCTTTTCCTCCGATGGACAAGGGATGAATTTCCGCCGACGGCTTTTCCTCAGTGATGGAAGGGCATACCTCAAGCATGTGTGCGCCGAGAACCTGTCCAGCGCCTTTGAGGTGATAAGTGTAGTCCTCCATAAATGAAGAACCGCCAGCCAAACCCCGGCCCATGACCTTCACGGCGCGCACCAGAGCTGCGGTTTTCCAATCTCCCTCAGCGCCGAAGCCGTATCCCTCAGCCATCAGACGCTGCACGGCGATGCCGGGAAGCTGGACAAGGCCGTGCAGGTCCTCGAAAGTGTCAGTGAAAGCGTGCGCTCCGGCGTGCTCGAGAAAGTGCCGCAATCCGATCTCAATGCGGGCCGCATCTTGCAAGGACTTGCGATGGCAACCGCCTTCGCGCAGGGATTCGGCAACGCGATAGGACGCATCATATTCATTCGTGAGTTTGTTGACTTCGGCGTCCGACACCTGCTGAATGAAATCGGTGAGATCGCCCACGCCGTATCCGTTGACCGAATAGCACAACTTAATTTCAGCGCTGACCTTGTTGCCTTCTGTGACCGCGACATTGCGCATATTGTCGCCGAAGCGGACGACTTTCAGCCGCTGCGCATCGTGCCACGCGCAGGCAGCGCGGAGCCATCCGCCGGCCTCAGACTGCACTTCAGCATCCTGCCAAAAACCCACAACCACCTTGCGCTTCGAACGCATGCGGGCCCCGAGGAAGCCAAACTCCCGATCGCCATGGGCGGATTGGTTCAGATTCATGAAGTCCATATCAATCGTGGACCACGGCAACTCTTGATTGAATTGCGTGTGCAGGTGGAGCAGAGGCCGGTCGAGCGATCGAAGGCCGGCAATCCACATGCGGGCCGGCGAAAAGGTGTGCATCCATGCAACCAGAGCGACGCACTTCGCCGAACTGTTGGCTTCGAGGCACAGTTGATGAATCGATTCGCTGCTAGTCATCACCGGCTTGGGAACAATCTTCACTGGTATCTCGGAGGAGGCGGCGAGCACTTTGGCTATCGTGTCGGCGTGTTGCTGCACAGTCTTGAGCACATCGGGGCCATATAGATGCTGGCTTCCGGTGACGAACCATGCTTCCATATCTCCAAAGTGGACCATACTGTTCTCCTGGCCGGCCGTGCAGTCCTGACGGCTCTGAGGCAGTGCTATGAATCAGCCGCTCGAACCGCATGAGCAAACGTTTGCCAAGATTGTACCCTAAGACCTTCCCGAGCGAGGAACAGTGTTTTAGGGCCGTAAGCTGTGCTGAAATACGGCTCCGTCGCGGAAGTTCTTTTCTCATTTCCCATGGACATCAGAGAGATTGCGCGGAGGGCGTAGGTTTCGACCGCGACCGTATCAAGGGTCATAAACCGGATTCCAACGGCTGACCCGCAATTTTTTAAGCGCGTGCGGAAGTCACCAGCCTCATCTTGCGGGACTCAACTGCCCGCTGGCGTCGGCGCCGGGTGAACGCAAGAAGCCCGCCCGACAGGGTCATAACTTTGTCGTGCGCGAGATCGGAGGGGTTGGCCGGTGACTCTACTCGTGTTCCTGCGCTTGCGGAAGCGAATAAAAGACAATCTGATCGGTTTCCAAAATGGCTAGATGACGCCCATCGGGGGACAAGGCGAAGGTTTGCACCGTGGGCAAGGGATCCGGAATGGTCACTCCGGTGACTCTCTTTCCATTTTCGACGCGGTAGACGCCGACGTGGAGCGATTTCAGATCAGAGGAATGGAAAGGAGAGGAATCGTCCATAGCCTTCGCGAGCTCGTCAATCCCGACAGCGAAGTACTTGCCGCCCGCAGTTCCACTCGCGGTGTGCCCCTTCTCTGTGGACAGAGACTCTCCCTTCAGAACCAGTTTGCCGTCGGGACGCAGCATTCGAAACCATTTACCGTCACCCAGTCGGCCGCACCCGGTAACGAAAAGCAGATTGGGCGGCACACTCGCTGCCTCCGGCCGGCAAGTCGATGTGACCTGCGCGAGTACGCGGCGCTGGCCCGTCCACGTATATTCCGCGATGCGCCAGCGATTCTTCCCGATTGTGGGGATGCGGATCTCGCCGTCATCCGATAGCACCGGCGGCACATCGCGCGAGGATCGCATGACGCTGGCCAGCTGGTGAAAACTCGAATCGAGGACTTTCACTTCGACGTCTTCTTCCGGCTCATGCCCCTCGGCGTCGCGGAGCGCGCGATGGATGACTTCCGTGTGGCGCTCCCGAACAATGCCGACGGCCATATAAGAGCCCGAAGGAGCCACTGCCACGAAGGCGAGCGGTCCATTGAGAGGAAGCCTCTGTTGCACTCTTAAGTTGAGATCGTAAACGCGCAGTTCCCCACCCACATGAACCAGTACATGGTCGGTGCCGATCTTCCAGAGATACTGGCGCGCATCCTGAATTCGCCAATCGACCGTCCGAACGACCCTTATTGTAGACAGATCGATCAAGGCAGCCCGCACCAGGTGAAGTTTGGGCAGATCGATGTCGGCCGTAGTGCGCGGCACTAACAAATGCGGGTTGAACGTAAACAAGAGCCTTTTCGGTCCGAGATAGGAAATAGTGTTGGCGTGATCCAGTTCGTACATGGCTTGATCCGCGGACGCGGCGAAGCCTAGTAGTTTGATTGGCATGGCCAATTCCGCGGTATTCAAGCTTGTGTCTGGCTGGCCTGCACTGAGCGCGAGACTGCAGGAAGGAGGAACACAGATTTCGGCCTCATCGATGGTAGCGGCATCGCTGGCGGGATTAAGAGACACCGGCGCAGCACCGGGCGTCGATTCGGTCGGACCGGAGCCTGCTATCTCTGCTGTGACGCTCGGTACGAGAACAAGCCTGGAACCCGATTCAAGTCGCAGGTTGTGTTTTTCCGAAGTCAATATCGAACTGCCTTCGGGACCGCTGCCGACAGCTAACTTCACGTCGCCAAAGCCGATGACTTGGCCTGGCATCACCAGCTGAGGCGGCTTGTTGCGGGGAGGCTCAAGAATTACGGTTTGCGCCGCAGCCAGCATGCTCCTCATGGGGCTGCCGGTTCCCGGCTGCGAGAGCGACAGGCCTACAGCATCGCTTAGCGGCGGGCTTTCCTGATCGCCAAACAGGCTCGATCCGCGATTTGGATCGGGCGCGAGCACGGCCGCAACCGTGAGCGGCAGCGGCTTCATTTCACGGCCGCCGCATTGGCCACTGTCAAATAGAAGAGCAATGTCGGAGGATTTCGCGGCCTTCGAACGGGGAGTCTCACGAACGATGCGGCCCTTGAGAATCGCTCCCTCACGGAGCTGGCAAGCGGAATTGCTCCAGGCCAAATCCACCTTGGCGAAGACCAGATCGCCGGCTTGCACCCGTCCGGCTTCGATCGACTTCACCAGTTCGGCTTGAATGGGAGTGCGGGCCGAAGACGGATCAGCAGCCGAGCAGAGAACATGGAGACACAGCACCAAAGAGATGGCCTGAACAAAGCAGGAAGCAACCTTGACGATGAACAAAGCTGAACGGTGCGAGTTCCAAGGAGGCCGCGAATCTCGATCGGGTGCGTCGTAAGGGTGCTGCGGGAAGATCAACATGGCGCGTCGAGGAGCCGTATCTCCGCAATTATCGTGCGCCATTGTACCACCCAAGAATACGTTTGCTGAGATTTCTCCCTACGCCGTTCGGCGCCCGCAATTTACCATTGGCTATTTTGGGCGCGCACCCAGCCGGAACGTCGGGCGTTTTAATTTTTCGTAGTCTTTCGCGAACTCCTTGATTTCGAGGAACTGATTGGGGTTGACATTGGCGAAGTGCTGGGTCGTTTTGCTCACTGGCCAATCGATTTCCAGGTCGAGGATGCGCGCGGATTTTCCCAGTCCAATGTGCTGCGTGAGCGGGGACGCGCCGAAGGATCCTCCACTGCTTACGGTCCGAAAGATGAATCGCTGCGGCTGGCCCTGGTCTTGCACCGTTACCTTGATGCGAGCGCCGATGGCCGCGCGATTTGTCTTCACGCCGTCGAGATGAAGACTGATCCAGTCGTTGCCGTTGCCGGGATTTTCAAACAGCCGGAAAGCATGGCTGTCGCCGGGCACCGCACCGCCGACTTCCTCGAGCAGATCTTCATCTCCGTCGTTGTCCATGTCAGCGAAAGCCACGCCGTGTCCTTTATGGAGTTCGCCCGTGCCCGAAGACGCGGTCACATCGGTAAAAAACCGGCCCTCCTTATTGTGCAGCAGTACATTGGGCAGCAAAGAGGCGTAGCTGGGATTGCCGGTGCCGAGATAAATATCGAGGTAGCCGTCGTTATCGATATCGCCGAAGTTTGCTCCCATCGGCATGAAGACGCGATCGAGGCCGACTTCGGCAGTGACATCGCGAAACTTGCCGTTGCCCAGATTCTTGTACAGCTTCAGTGTCTCGGCATTTACCGGAAGGCCGAGATAGCTGCGAATCGATTCGTCTACGGAAACGTAGTAGCTGGTCACAAACAAATCGGGCCAGCCGTCGTTGTCATAGTCGAAAAACCAGGCGCCGAAGCTCTGCCACGGCTTCTGGACTCCAGCCTCAAGGGCAACGTCGGTAAAGGTTCCGTTGTGATTGTTGTGAAATAGAAAATTGTCGCCGTTGAGATTGGAGACGTAGAAATCGACGTAGCCGTCGTTGTCGTAGTCGCCCGCAACCACGGCCTTGGTGAAAGCCGCGCGGTCGATCCCGGCAGCATGCGAGATATCCTCGAATGTGCCATCGCCTTTGTTGCGGAAAAGATGGCTGGGTCCGTTTTCATTACCGACGAAAAGGTCCAGGTAGCCATCGTTATCAATGTCGGCCCACACGGCGGTTTGCGTCTGCATGGGCACGTTGAGTCCGCTGGCTGCGGTTACGTCGGTAAAAGTGCCGTCGCAATTGTTGCGCAGCAGCGAAGGGCGTTGGGGAGATTCCCATGCTCCTCGCAGGACAAAGATGTCGAGACAGCCGTCGTTGTTGTAATCCGTCTGGATGAGGTTCAGCCCACCAAGCTGGTCGGCAAGGCCCGCCTGCGTAGTGTGGTCGGAAAATGTTCCGTTGCCGTTGTTGCGGAAGTAATGCATCGGAGCGCACTCCCCGTAGTCGGAAGTCACGATGTCGAACAAACCGTTTCGTTCGAAATCGTCGACAATGAGGCCGCCAGACATGGAGTAGAGGTTAAGGCCGGCCTGGGCAGCCACGTCGACGAAGCGGCCGACGTCTTCCGCGGAGTCAAAACTTGTCGGCGGCGTCACGTACTGGGGTGGAACGCCAGCCGGATATTTTCCCAGCGTCATGTAGGCAAGATTGAGCATCCAGCGCACATCGAGCGCGTCAGGCTTCCGCTGCAGGTACTTCAACAGATATTCGATCGCCTTCTCGGAGGCGGCAGGTTTGGCATAACTCCGGTTCACGCGGGGCGGGAAAATACATTGATCGCCGGGATGGCGATAAACATCGTTGTCCATTTCAGACTTGTGCAGATAGGCAATGCCAAGTACTTCTTCCAATTCGGGCATGGCACCGGGCAACTGCGCTTGCGCGATTTCATATGCTTTTTGCCACTGCTCGATCGACTTGTCCATCTCTCCTTCATAGGCATAAAGATTGGCGAGGGCATAGTGCATTTGAATGACATCGAGCGGGCGGCCATGGACAACGCCATCCGGATTGGAGGGATCGAGGCTCTTGAGAACGCTCTCGATGACCGAAGCTAGAGATTGTTTACGGATGTCGCACATTGCGTGCAGGTTCCGGTTCCATCCATCGGGCTTTGGGAAATCGCGGAAGGCGAGGTCGGCTTCTCCTTTGCCCCCGACGTTGGGAGCATAACGAATGGTGCCGGCTGCGGTGGAAGGCAGAATTCGCGCGGGAACGGTGTTTTGCAGCGGAACCGCGGCTGAGGGAGAAATCATTTTGAGGATGGCATAGCCTGAGTTGGTGTGAATGACGGGGCTGATTTCCCCTACGCTCAAGCGCTTCACCGCATCGCGAAGTTCAGGGCGCAACGCGGAGGGATCGATCTGGCCCATGGAACCACCGACGGATGCGGTAGGATCGATGGAGAGTTCTTTGGCCAGTGCGGCGAAGTCCTCGCCGTTCTTCAGGCGCTGCCAGACTTTATCAGCCTGGGTGGGCGAGTCGACGACGATAATCAGCAAATTGGCTGGCCCAACAGCAGCACTTTGAGCGAGAAGAAACGCTGAAGCCCCGAGATACTGGAGCAGAAGAACGTGAAAGAAAAGGCGGAGCATGGCGCTGCGCGGGTCTAAATATAAACAAACGCGGGCTGTACGCGTAGAGCCCCGAGTGAAAGACCGCATGAACATAAGACGACGCTGCCTCGGCCGAAGCTGCTTGCGGGCAGGCGAGTGAGGAAAACTATAGCATTATTTCAGGGAAACGTTTGCTGTCTTTTGACTGTATTCCCACCGTGCGGATTGACAAATCCTTTTGGGGTGGTCTACCTTGCCGAAGGCAAGCAAACGATTACCGAACTTGCCGGTCTCAAGAAGTCGCCACGCGGAAACCGGAAGAACCTGGGCGAAGAAATGCTGCTGGAGAAACTACGCCAACACGTGCTCGAGGCCAACCTGGAGTTGGTACGGCGCGGATTAGTTCTTTACACATTCGGCAATGCCAGCGGCATTTCGCGCACAGATGGATTGGTGGTGATCAAGCCCAGCGGAGTTCCTTACGAAAATCTGAAACCGGAACACCTGGTCGTTACCGATCTCGACGGCAAGATCATTCAAGGAGATCTGCGCCCATCCTCCGATCTGCCTACTCACCTGGTGCTTTACAAAGCTTTTCCGGCAATCGGAGGCGTTGCCCATACCCATTCGGAATACGCCACTGCCTGGGCACAGGCCCGTCGACCAATACCCTGTCTTGGCACCACGCATGCCGACTACTTTCACGGGCCGGTTCCGGTCACCGATGTCATGAGCGACGATGAAATCGCGGGCGAATACGAGAAGAACACGGGCGACGTAATCGTGCGCGCCCTGAAAAAGCTCGACGAAGGTACTCCTGGGATCTTGGTTGCCAATCATGGACCGTTTACCTGGGGAAAAGACGCCGCCGCGGCCGCTCACAACGCCGCCATTTTGGAATCTCTGGCGCGCATGGCATATTTCACGACCACGCTGAATGAATCCGCCCCACCCATCGGCAGAGCTTTGCACGACAAACATTACCTGCGGAAGCACGGCAAGAACGCATACTACGGTCAGACCAAGGAAAAGATCTGATGCCAACAACGGCACGGTGCACCGCAGTTATGGGCTGGCAAACGTGGCGCGGCGTGCCCAATGGAGGCTGCTGATGGCCGTCGTTGCCGGGGTCGACTTTGGAACTCTCAGCGTCCGCGTCTCCCTGGTAGACAGCGAACGGGGACTGTTGGAATCGGCCGTCGCCGAATACCCGCTCCACCGCAAACGGGAAGATCCCGAGTACGCCACGCAATCGCACGAGGACCAGCTGCGCGCGCTGGTCGCCGCGACCCGCGAGGCCCTGAAAAAAACCAACCTCCCGGCAGAAAGAGTCGAGGCGATTGCTCTCGATACCACCGGCTCGTCGGTCATCCCGGTCGGGCTAAATCTAGAGCCGCTTGGCGAGTACTACTTATGGTGCGATCACCGCGCGAAAGAAGAAGCGGCTGAGATCACCGAGGTGGCTCATCTCGAGGGCCTTGAGGCCATCAATTGGTGCGGCGGCGTGTATTCCTCGGAGTGGGGGTTCTCGAAGTTACTCCACTGGCTGCGGCACAATCCAGAAAAGCGGTCGCAGTTTGTTTCAGCGTTCGAGCACTGCGACATGATTGCCGCCACGCTGTGCGGCATCACCGACGCGAAAAAGGTCAAGCGCAGCGTCTGCGCCATGGGCCACAAGTGGATGTGGAACGCCAAGCTTGGCGGTTTGCCTTCGGAGCAATTTCTGGCGAAGGTCGACCCTCTGCTGGCCGGCGCCCGCGAGAAACTCGAAGGCGACTATGCCACTTCCGATCAGATTGCAGGCCACCTTTCGCCCGAGTGGGCTGAGAAACTGGGCCTGAAAGCGGGCATCCCCATCCCAGTCGGTGCATTCGACGCTCATTGGGACGCGATCGGCGCCGGCTGCAGAACCGATGACATCGTCAACGTGATCGGGACTTCGACATGCATCATAGGGATCACTCCCTCGGCGAATCTGGTGCCGGGAGTATGCGGCGTGGTGCAAGGAAGCGTTCATCCGCAACGAACCGGAATTGAAGCGGGGCTCTCGGCCGTGGGCGACATCTTCAGCGCCATCGCCACCCGAGCCGGTACGGACGTGAAAACCTTGAGTCAGGGACTCGAGATCTACCGTGCCGGCCAAACCGGGCTGCTCCGGCTTGCTTGGGACAACGGTGATCGCACCGTGCTGGTAAACCCGAATTTGCGAGGGGTCACGTTCGGGTGGAATCTGCAGAGCACGGCCCAGGACGAGTTGTTCGCCGCCATCGAAGGAACCGCGCTGCACACGCGGGTCATTCTTGACCGCATGGCGGAACATGGCGTGCACATTCGCCGCATTATCAACGCAGGCGGAATCCCTCAGAAAAACGACGTGCTCAACCGTGTGTACGCCAATGTGCTCGGCCGGCCGGTGCTGGTGCCGAGCAAGAGCGTCACCAGTCTGGGCTCGGCAATTTTCGCTTTTCTTGCGGCCGGAACTTTTAAAACCGTGGAAGAGGCGCAGGATAAAATCTGCTCGCCGAACAAAGTCTTTGATCCCGACAAGGCGGAGCAGCCGGTCTATGCGGAACTCCACGGTCTTTACAGCAAGCTCTATTTTTCCCTGGGCCAGCCGGGAGAAGCTTTCGGCGGCGTATTGCCGAAGCTGATTCAGCTGGCGGCAGGCGCCAGCAAGAGTTTAGGACGGAACTGAACACGGGAAACTGAACACGGGAACGAGGAATACATGAAGATTCTAAGCTTGATGGTGATCGGCGCCCTGGTAGTCCTGGCCGCCGCGGTGACGGAAGGCAATGCAGCCGAGGGCAAGACAGACGTGACTTCGCACCCGTTTGGACCTATGCCGGATGGAACTCCAGTAGAAATCTACACCCTGAAAGACTCCAGCATCGAGGCCCGAATCACGAACTACGGCGGAATCATCGTCTCGCTCAAGGTTCCCGACCGAAGCGGAAAGCCTGGCGACGTCGTGCTCGGTTTTGACAATCTCGCCGGCTATGTCGACAACTTCAACCACAAGGGGACCGCGTTCTTTGGAGCGCTGATCGGCCGCTATGCGAACCGAATCGCCCATGCCACGTTCACGCTGGACGGCAAAAAGTACGACCTGCCCAAGAATGACGGCGACAACTCGCTGCACGGCGGCCCGCACGGGTTCAACAACGTGGTTTGGAAAGCTCGCCCAATCAAGGACGGCGTGGAACTGACTTACCTCAGCAAGGACGGAGAGGCTGGCTATCCCGGCAATCTGACCGCGGTGGTGCGCTACACTTTAGTCGACCGCAGCCTGCGGATCGAGTATTCCGCGACCACTGACAAAGACACAGTCCTCAATCTCACCAACCACTCCTATTTCAATCTTACCGGAAAACCGAAAGACATTCTGGGACACCAGTTGACATTGCACGCTTCCCGCTTCACGCCAGTGGACGCGACCCTGATTCCTACCGGCGAACTTAAATCCGTGGCCTCGACTCCATTCGATTTCCGCAAGCCTGCGACGATTGGAGCCCGCATCAATGATTCTGACGAGCAACTGCAGCGCGGCCACGGCTACGACCACAACTGGGTGCTCGACAATGCAAGCGGTAAACTGGCTGAGGCAGCGGAGTTGTACGATCCCAGTTCCGGGCGCGTGCTGCGGGTTCTGACCGATCAACCCGGAATTCAGTTCTACAGCGGCAACTTTCTCGACGGTACAATTAAGGGAAAAGGCGGAGTGGCTTATCAGCACCGGACCGGATTGTGCCTGGAGACTCAGCATTTTCCCGATTCCCCCAACCATCCGTCTTTTCCGTCGACCGAGCTAAAGCCCGGACAGAAGTTTCACAGCGTGACCGTGTTCAGCTTCTCCTCGCGCTAAGCCACAGGCAGAGATTGGCGAAACAACTCGAAGTGTACGGGACCGCATCTCGGAGAGACACGATGCCTACCGGAATTCATCGCCGGACGTTTCTAAAAACATCGGCTGCCGCGGCAGCGGGAGCGTGGGCCGCGCCTGCTCCCGAGGTAGCCGAAAAAAGATCCTTAGTTTGAGAAGCACTTGGCAGGAAAACCGTGGCATCCTCGTGAGCAAACGTTTACTATAACGCCCGGCTAGGTTCCTCCCGGAAAGCGAGGCTTTGGTCATGATGAAACGCCGGCAGTTTCTTCACGCAGGTCTGGCAGTCGCGGGAGGCGTTCTTGCCTCCAAAGTGCGGGTTCCACGCTCATGGGCGCAATCCGGCTCCGGTGATTCCCCGATGATGGACTCCCGCATCGAAGTCCTGCCCGGCGAACCACTGGGGACGATTTCTCCCAACATCTATGGCCATTTCACCGAGAACCTGAGCGGCGTGGTGTACGACGGAATCTGGGTGGGCACGAATTCAAAAGTGCCGAACGTGGATGGAATTCGCAAGGAACTCATCGACGAGATGCGGAAGATCAAGGCTCCGGTCGTGCGTTTTCCGGGCGGCTGTTTCGCCGACAGCTACGACTGGAGGGACGGAATCGGTCCGGCGGACAAGCGTCCGCGGCGCACCAACTTCTGGAACCAGGGCGAGGCACCGGAAGCTCCGGCGTCTCATCGTTACGATCCCAACCAGTTCGGCACCAACGAGTTCGCCCACTTCTGCAAACTGATCGGCAGCGAGCCCTATCTGGCGGCGAACCTTCGCAGCATGCCCGCGGAAGGATTCTACCGCTGGGTCGAATACTGCAACTCTCCGGCCGGCAGCACCACGCTCGCCGATCAACGCGCGGCAGCGGGTTTCAAAGATCCCTTCAACGTGCGCTTCTGGGGGGTAGGCAATGAATCGTGGGGCTGCGGAGGAAACTTCACGGCGCAGGAGTATGCGGTCGAGTTCCGGCGATACACCACCTGGGTGCCGCGCTTTCAGCCGCGATCCGCACCCGGAAGTCGTGAGGAATTGTCGTTCATCGCCTCCGGCCCGAATGTCGACGATTGGGCCTGGACACACGGCTTTTTCGAGGAGATGGCCCGCAAAGGGCGCTTCGAACTGCGCAGCGTCTACGGCTGGGCGCTTCATCACTACGCGTGGAACCTGAGCCGCGGACGCACCCAGAACTGGTTCGAAGGCAAGGGCGATGCCCTCAAGTTCGATGCCGTGGATTGGTACGAACTGCTGCGCGAAGGCGACCGCATGGAAGGACTTATCAACGGCCATTGGCAGGTCATGAGCGAGGAAGATCCCGATCACTGGGTGAAGCTGGTCGTCGATGAGTGGGGGCCGTGGTATAAGCCGGGCAGTGAGGCCACGCCGGGAGATCAACTGGAGCAGATGCCGACCTTGCGGGACGCGGTTTTCAGCGGCATGACGCTCGACACATTCAATCGTCATCCGGAGAAAGTCGCCATGGCCAACTGCGCGCAACTGATCAATTGCCTGAACAGTCTTTATCTGGCGCACGAGGATCGATTTGTGGTGACTCCGGTGGGTCACGTGTTCGCCATGTACGCCGCGCACCAGGGCGGCCAGGCGCTACGCACGATTTTTTCCGCGCCGACGATTGAATACGACCGCGATGGCAAGCCCGCGTCTTTCTGGGGACTAAAGGGATCAGCATCGCTTCGCGATAAAGAGTTGACTCTGACGGTGGTGAATCCCGACGTAAGCCAAGCCAGAGACGCTCACGTAGTGGTGCGAGGCGCGAAACTCAAAGCGGCAACGGCGACGGTCCTTACCAATGCTGACATCCACGCGCACAATACCTTCGCTGACAAAGATGTAGTCGTGCCCCGAACTGAAAATGCCGAGATCAGGGGAGACGTGCTGAACTTCCGTTTTGCGCCGGCGTCCGTCACCAAGCTTGCCGTACAGTTAGTGTAAGACGACCACTGGAGCGTTGAGTGAGAAGCAGTTCTTGGCTGGCCTCCATTTTGATCTTTTCATCGATTGGGGGCTTGAGGATTCCCCAGCGTCTCGCGGAATTGCGTATGGGCTCGAGATCTTCGAGCGCAGAATTCCCGTCGGGCACAGAAAACGCAGAGATGCTCGCTTCCACTCCGCCCATGGGCTGGAATAGCTGGGATTCCTTCGGCACTACCGTCACGGAAGCTGACGTAAGGGCCAACGCGAAATGGCTCGCCAAAAACCTCAAGGCGTATGGCTGGCAATACGTCGTCGTGGATATGGAGTGGTTCGTCACCAACCCAACGCCCGAGGGCAATTCCAGAACCTCGCACTTCAGCATCGACAATTTCGGACGGTATGTCCCCGACGAAAAGCGGTTCCCGTCGGCGGCGAACGGCGCGGGTTTCAAGCCTCTGGCCAGCTACGTTCACTCGCTCGGGCTGAAGTTCGGAATCCACATTCTTCGCGGAATTCCGAAGGATGCAGTCGAAAGAAATCTCCCGGTCCGCGGCTCTACCTTTCGTGCCGCCGATGCGGTCGACCGTTCCGATACCTGCCCGTGGAATCCGGATAATTACGGAACCGACCCCAGCAAGCCGGCGGCGCAGGCGTATTACGATTCGATCGCCCGGCTCTACGCCAGTTGGCAGGTCGACTTCGTCAAAGCCGATTGCATCGCCAGCCGCCCTTACAGAGGGGAAGACATCCAAATGCTGAGCTCGGCGCTCCAAAAGACGGAGCGGCCGATGGTTCTGAGTCTTTCTCCCGGCGAAGCTCCGATCGAGAAAATTGACGAACTCCGCGAATATTCCCAAATGTGGCGCATCTCCGACGACGTGTGGGACCTCTGGCACAGTTCGGTTCCCTACCCCCAAGGTGTGCTCGATCAATTTCCGCGCGTGGAAAAGTGGGCGAACATGGTGCGTCCCGGACATTGGCCCGACGCCGACATGCTGCCGCTCGGCTATCTGGGGCCCAGACCCGGATGGGGCGGAAAAGCCCGCGCTTCGCGCCTCACGCACGAAGAGCAACGATCGTTGTTCACCCTTTGGTGCATGTTTCGCTCGCCTCTGATGATGGGCGGGAATCTGCCGCGAAGTGACCCCTGGACCCTCGCTTTACTGACGAACCCGGACGTTCTCCCCATCGATCAGACCTCGACCGGGAACCGGGAAGTCATTGCCACACCTGACATCGTCGTTTGGCTGGCGGAAGCGGATGATGGTAAGCATTCGTACGTCGCAGTTTTCAACCGCGGAGAGCAGCCAAAGGATGTTCGCTATCCGTGGAAAGATTTGGGGCTGTCTGGCCCGAGCTACAAATTGCGCGATCTCTGGCATCGGCGCGATATCGGATCGACTCAATCGCTGGAAGTTCAATTGTCGCCGCATGATTGCGTCCTGTACCGTCTGGAGCCTTAGTGAGCACAGGAGGTTCGTGGACCTGCGGAAGTCTTGCCGTATGAAGTCTCGCTCTATGAAGAAAATAAATGTTTTGTTGGCGGTTCTGGCCCTGATGATGGTCGGAATATCTTGCGGCGGAGGCGGAGGCGGAGGCGTCAGTTCCAGCCCGCCAGCGCCAACCGTTTTCAGCACCTACGATCTCACCGGCGCTATCGATCCCGTGCGCGATCCCAGCGTCATCCGCCAGAACAATACTTATTACGCCTTCAGCACCGACACCGGCGCGCCCGTTAGCGGGAACCTGCCCATTCTGTGCTCCCAGGACCGGCTCGCCTGGAACTGGTGTGGCGCCGTATTCACTCAGATTCCGTCGTGGGTGCAGCAAGCGGTTCCCGGAATACTCGGATTGTGGGCGCCTGACATTTCCTATTTCAACGGGCTCTACCACATCTACTACGCCGGCTCCACGTTCGGCTCCAACACGTCTGTCATTGGCCTGGCGACTAACACCACGCTCGACAGCACCGACCCCAACTACCAATGGGTAAATCAAGGTGAAATCTTGTCGTCGAACCCAAGCGACGACTTCAACGCCATCGACCCGAACATTCTTGTGGATACCGACGGCAGCGTGTGGCTGACCTACGGAAGTTATTGGAGCGGCATCAAGCAGCAGCAAATCGATCCCACCACCGGTGAGCTGCTCAGCTCAAATCCCACCGTGTATTCGCTCGCTTACCGGCCCAATGTGCAGTACGATCCCATCGAAGGTACGAGCCTGGTCCACAAAGACAACTATTATTATTTATTCGCATCGTTCGATAATTGCTGCGATGCCGATCCTTATCAGGACACCTACCGTATCATGGTAGGGCGCGGAACCAGTCCCAACGGGCCGTTCGTCGACATGAATGGAACCGACATGATGCAAGGCGGAGGCACCCAGCTTCTGGCCGGCAATGACGTTACCTGGAACGGTCCGGGTGGGGAAACCGCGTACCTGGATTCTGTGAACGGAGATATCATCGTGTTTCATGCGATACATTTGCCCGATGGCACGCCGTATCTGTTCTGCAACTCCTTGACATGGACCGGTGGCTGGCCGCAGATTCAGCCGTGAGATGATTACGCACGCCACAGAGCAGGTTTGTACCAACGTCGTCTTGGGATTTTGAAAAGACTATGCACAAAAAATTGCTTGCAATTCTTGCCTTAGCGGGATTGTTCGTTGTTACATCGATCTTGTGCACGGCCTCTGACCAGCCATGGTCGGCCGAGCGCGCGAACCAGTGGTATTCCCGGCAACCCTGGCTCGTCGGAAGCAACTTCATTCCCAGCACGGCCATCAACCAACTGGAGATGTGGCAAGCCGATACGTTCGATCTGCCGACCATCGACCGCGAACTCGGCTGGGCCCAATCTCTGGGCATGAATACCATGCGCGTCTTCCTGCATAACCTCCTGTGGCAGCAGGATTCGACGGGTTTTTTAAAACGCATGGACCAGTTCCTGGCAGTCGCCGATAAACATCACATCCGAATCATGTTCGTGCTGCTCGATTCCGTTTGGGATCCCAATCCCCACCTGGGCAAGCAGCGCGCGCCGCGCCCGCACGTTCACAATTCAGGCTGGGTGCAGGCGCCGGGAGCCGAGCTGATGAAAGATGAATCACGGTGGGACACCGAATTAAAGCCCTACATCGTCGGTGTGATTTCACATTTTCGCAATGATCATCGCGTTGTGATCTGGGATTTGATGAACGAACCCGATAACGGCAGCGATCAATATCGCGCCCAGGAGCTTCCCAATCATGCCGAAGCCGCGTTGCGCCTGCTTAAACGCGAATGGGCGTGGGCGCGCAGCGCAAAGCCGATGCAACCGCTTACCAGCGGAGTCTGGCAGGGCGATTGGTCCGAAGCGGGACTGAGCGCGATGGCGCGTTTTCAACTGGAAAACTCCGACGTGATCACGTTTCATTGCTACGATCCGCCGGAGTTCATGAAGAAGCGAATTGCCTCGCTGAGAAGATTCCATCGGCCATTGATCTGCACGGAATACATGGCGCGTCCGCTGGGAAGCACCTTCGCCGCGATTCTGCCGATCCTCAAAGAAGAGAGAATTGGCGCCTACAATTGGGGATTCGTCAGCGGCAAAACTCAGACCATCTATCCGTGGGATTCGTGGGAGAAAACCTACACCGCCGAGCCACCTCTGTGGTTTCACGACATCTTCCACCCTGATGGCACGCCGTTCGATCCCCGCGAGACTAAACTCATCCGGCAACTCACGCAAAGCGCGCAGGCCAGCAAGTCGTAGAAGATGGAGCAGAGAATGAATTGGGGCTGGTCGATCGGCGCGCGTGCGTTGTTGCTGGTTGTTTGCGCAGGCTGCACCTCGGCACAGCAGAAAGCCGAGTCTGCGCAGACCACGCCGCAAACTCCCGGGGTGGTTTCGACCGGTGGAGTTCATGCCGCGGTGCTGGATAGCGAGAAACGTCCCATCACTGCCGGCGGATTTGTCGACAGCGGTCCCGTCGTCTTCCAGGACATCTCCGAAAAATCCGGACTGACGCGCTGGCGGCACGTCATGGGCGGGGGCAAAGACACTTTCATTATCGAGACCGTAGGGTCGGGAGTGGCCCTTCTCGATTACGACAACGACGGCTGGCTCGACATCTATCTGGTCAATGGGTCCACCTACGATGCCGTATCCGGCAAGACCACTCCGCCCCATGCGGCGCTGTTTCACAACAACCATGACGGAACGTTCACCGACGTCGCCGAGCAGGCCGGCGTCACCAATGATCGCTGGGGTTTCGGCGTAGCCGTCGGAGATTACGATAACGACGGCTGGCCTGATCTATACGTGACAAACTTCGGGAAAAACCGGCTGTACCACAACAATCACGACGGAACGTTTACCGATGTCGCGGAGAAAGCAGGAGTCGCTCTGGGCAACTGGTCCACCGGCGCAACCTTTGGCGACTATGACGGCGACGGAAGACTGGATCTCTTCGTTCCCGGCTACGTGCACTATGACATGGACCATCCTCCCGTGCCCGGGTCTCCGGTGGTCGCATTTTCATCCTGCGAGTTCCGCGGCTTAAAGGTGATGTGCGGGCCCCGCGGACTAAAAGGCGAGCCCGATCATCTTTTCCATAACAACGGAGACGGAACGTTTACCGATGTTAGTAAGAAGGCCGGGGTCGGCGATGCGAGTGAGTACTACGGTCTCACCGCAGTATTTGCCGACGTGAACAATGATGGGAAAGTGGATCTCGCGGTCGCCAATGATTCGACGCCGAACTACCTGTATATCAACAAGGGAGATGGCACCTTCGAAGATGCAAGCTACGCCTCAGGCTACGCGCTGAACGAAAACGGGCGCGAAACTGCATCCATGGGCATCGCCGTGGGCGACTATCTCAACAATGGCTGGCTCGATCTCTACAACACGGTTTTTTCCGACGATTACAATCCCCTCTATCGCAACGATGGAGGCGGAAACTTCACCGACGTGAGCTACCAGGCCGGAATCGCGGAAGTGACCATCCCATTCCTGGGATGGGGCACGGGCTTCCTCGACTTCGACAATGATGGGTGGAAAGATCTGTTTGCCGCCAACGGGCATGTATATCCCGGCGTCGACCAAAGCGATTGGGGCACGACCTTTGCCGAGCGTCCTCTTCTCTTCCGCAATTTGCGCAACGGAAAATTCGAGGTGGTCCCCGCGGTCAAGGGCACCGGTCTGGCTTTGTTGTTTACGGCGCGAGGCGCCGCCTTCGGCGATCTTTTTAACGACGGGAAAATCGATGTGGTGATTAATCAACTGGATGACACCCCGGTACTGCTTCGGAACGTAAGCGAGGACCACAATCATTGGGTCGCCCTAAGCCTCGTGGGCGGGGCAAAGAGCCCGCGGGACGCGGTCGGAGCGACTGTCTACCTCACGGCCGGCGGGATTCGGCAACGCGGCGATGTCATCAGTGGAGGCAGCTATGCCTCCTCGAACGACTTTCGTGTTCATTTCGGACTGGGGAGCAGCACGAAAATCGACAGCACGGAAATCCATTGGCCCAGCGGGGCCGTCGAGCATGTGAATTTGCCCAGCGTGGATCGCTTTTACCGGATCGAGGAAGGCAAAGGAGCGGCTCAGATTCCGTCCAATCGTAAGTGAAAAACAGTCTTGCTGGGACCAGGGATCTAGGCTCCCGTTTGCCTCCTCGCCAGAGTAATCGTTTGCTGAAAACTGCACTCCGACGCGAAATTTTCTTGACAGCGCTAATTGATTCGTATTAGAGTCGGGCCGTTTGGGGGACGGGGAAAATTCTCGTAACATCGAAAAAGACGGGTGCAGTCGCTGCCCTGGGCGCGCTGTTGCTCTTGGCAGGACCCATTTCCCTGCTGGGCCAGAGTACGGGCTTCGAGAAATCGTTTAACCGTGGCACCCAAGCCATGCGCGCCGGCGACTGGAACACCGCGGTCGCTTCCTTTACGCTCGCGACCAACGTTCTCCCTACGTCCGCTGAAGCCCAGTTCAACTTAGGACTCGCGACTCTCCAGCTGGGACATCCGCAAGAGGCCATCCCCGCATTCAACCACGCCATTGAGCTCTCCCCCAGACTTAAGGGCGCTCACCTTTTTCTCGGTGTAGCGAGCTATCGCTTGAACGACTACCCGGCCGCGATTACGGATCTGAGGAAAGAAACCCAGATTGATCCCCGCAACGCAAAGGCTTTGATGTGGCTGGGTGTGGCGCAGCTGGCGGCGGGCGATAATGCGGCGGCCGCCACGTCGCTCGACAAAGCCGCGCAATTGAGTCCCAGTGACGTGGATATTCTCTACCACCGCGGGCGCGCCCACATGCTGGTGTCGAAAGACAGTTACGAAGAGATGTACAAGGCGGACCCGAACTCGTGGCGGGTGCATCAGGCTCTGGCCCAGTCGTTCGTCGAGGCCGACCGCTTGGACGACGCCGTCCATGAATGCCAGAATGCGCTGAATTTGCGCCCCCAGGAGCCAGGACTACACGAAGAACTGGCCGACATTTATTGGAATCAGAACCAGCTGGAGAAAGCCGAAGCCGCATTTCAGGAGGAGTTAAAGATAGATCCGGAGAGCATCTCGTCCATGTACAAGCTGGCGATAGTCAGCCTGGAGCGCTCGAAACCTGACGTGACGATCTCGTTGTTGAGCCAGGTTTTGCAGCGATCTCCGGGGTACCGCGACGCGCACTACCAGAAGGGGCGGGCCGAAGCACAGTTGGGCCAGGTGAGCGAGGCGATCGACGATTTTAAGGCGGAGGTAGCTGCTGGGAACCATGCCGACGCCGAATCCTTGCGGCAATCGTATTACCAGCTTGCCCAACTCTACCGTAGAGCGCAGCAACCCGAGGAATCGAAAGCGGCGCTGGAAGCATTTCTGCGCTTGAAGCAGAAGGAAGATGCCGATCAGTCGCAGAAACTACAGGACAAAATGAATCGGTCGGCCGAAGTTTCCCGCTAGAAAGTTTTTGTTTTTGTTCAGTAAACGTTTTCTGCACCATGTCTGTGCACTTCGAGTTCCGGTTCGGAGGATGACAATGCAGCGTTTGCAAGGTTTCGCGAATCGAGTTGCCAACCGCGGTCTCCTTTTGCTCATGACCGCCCTCTTTTTCTCCGCGATGGCCAACAGCCAGGAAAACCAGGGAGCCATTGCCGGCAACGTCGTCGACCCCAGCGGTGCGGTGGTTGTCGGCGCCAAGCTCACCGCTAAGGGAGAATCCACGGGCACCGTCTACCAAGCGGTATCCAGCAGCGCGGGCTCTTACCGCTTCCCGAACGTGAACATCGGAACCTACGACATCACCGTCAGCGCTCATGGATTTAAAACGACCACCCTGACGGGAATCCTGGTGCAGGTCGCCACCACGGCGGCCCTCGACATCAAGTTGGCTACCGGTTCAGTCAGCGAAAGCATCGTCGTCAACGCCGAGGCCCCGACCGTGCAGTCGGAGAGCTCCGATATCGGTACGGTGGTTGGCGAAAAACAGATTCTCGATCTGCCACTGGCCTTGGGCAGCACGGTTCAAGCCATGCGCTCGCCGGAAGCCTTTGTTTATCTAACCCCTGGCGCCGTGGGTCCGGGTTCCGACTCCGGCAACGGCGGAACCTTTGAATCCAAGATCACCGGCGGCCAGAACTACGGCACCGAGGTGCTGTTGGATGGCGCATCGATGACGCGATCGGAAAACGGCTCTTCGTTCGACGAAACCGCGCCCTCGGTGGACGCGCTCAGCGAGTTCAAGGTAATCACTTCGACCCTGCCTGCCGAGTTCGGCATGACCACCGGCGGCATCGAAAGCTTCAATACGAAAGGCGGCACCAACAGGTACCACGGCGAGGTCTATGACCTTTTCCGCAACGAAGATCTCGACGCCAATACCTGGGGCGATAACTTTGCACTCTCGCAGGGGCAGCCTTATTCGGTCTACAGAACTCCCCTCGACAAGCAAAACGACTACGGAGGCACGTTCGGCGGTCCTTTCCGCATTCCACATCTCTATAACGGCAAAGACAAGACCTTCTTCTTCTTTTCCTGGGAGCAATACCGGCAATCGGTGGGGGGAACCCAGACCTCAACCGTGCCAACGACTGCTGAACTGGGCGGCGATTTCTCGGCAACTCTGTACACTGCCAACGTCCTGGGCACGAACCCCTGCGACGGAACTCCCATCTACCAGGGAGAAGTTTTTGATCCGGCAACCACGCAGACGGTCGGTGGCGTAGAGTGCAGAACCGCCTTCATGAACGAACCGGGAAGCACGGGGAACGTGATTCCGTCCAGCCGTTTCTCGCAAGTGGGCCAGAATCTGCTCTCGTACTACCCCACGGCGCAGAACAATAGCCTGGCAAACAATTACACATTTGGCTACAGCTACCCCATTCTCGATACAACCATGACTTTCCGTATCGACCAAAATATCAGTTCGAAGAGCAAGGCTTACTTCACCTACTCTTCGCGCAACAATGTCCGCCTATCCACGGTTCCAGAGTGGGCCAACGCGGCAGGAGAAGGACGCAACCAGTTCTTCGGCACCCACTACCTCCGCTTTGGCTACGATTACACGATTACGCCTACCATGCTGAACCACCTGAACCTGGGCTATAACCGCACCAATAGCAAGAATGTGGGCGCGGGCGTGGCGTTTGGCCACGGTAACACGGACTGGGACGCGAAACTTGGCATCACCGGTGCGGACGGTGTCATGTTCCCAGGAATTACCCCCGGGGAAGCTTCGACAGCTGGCTATGGCGACAATGTCGACGGCGACACGATTGACAATGGATTCCGCTTCGCCGACACCCTCACCTGGATTCATGGCAAGCACGATTTCAAGTTTGGCTACGAACAGTGGTATCAGCAGTTCAACCCCTTGAATTTCCAGAACACCAGCGGCTCGTTCATCTTCGGCAGAGGACAGACGGCGGGCACTGCCGACACCAGCAACCTGAGCGGCAACGGCATCGCCAGCATGCTGCTTGGCGAGCTCAACTCGGCGAATGTGACCGCGTACGCCAGCCAAGCTCGCTGGCTGCGCAGCTACTTTGCCGGCTTCGCGGAAGACAACATCAAGGTCAGCCCGACCCTCACCTTAAACCTGGGCTTTCGCTATGACGTCGATGAGCCCGAGAGAGAAGCGAATGGCAACACTTCCGATATCAGCGTGACCACGCCCAACCCCGGAGCCGGCAATCTGCCGGGAGCGCTGGTGTTCGCGGGCGTAGGCGCTGGGCGCAATGGCAATGTGGATGAGCGCTGGGCAAATATCTGGAAAAAGGATTTTGGCCCCCGTATCGGCGTTGCTTGGGCCCCTGCCATGTTCAACAACAAGATGGTATTCCGTGGCGGCTACGGCATCATCTACGGAAATCTACAGTATGCCGATTTCGGCGCTTTCAACCTCACCGGATTCCAGGCCAATCCTTCCTTCAACAGCGTCAACGGTTTTGATCCCGCGTTGCAGATCGATGCGGGCTTGCCCTCCTATCCGGCTCCGCCGAACTTCGACCCCACGCAACTGAATTTCACCGGCCCTCAGTACACCGCTCCATCGTACGGACGGCCTCCCATGTCGCAAAACTGGAGCGTCGAAATCCAGCGGGAACTCGCGACTGACCTGATCGCGGATGTGGCCTACGTCGGTCAGCACTCCCAGGATCTCCGGTCGAATTATGATGCCGTGAATACCCTCAACCCGCAATATTTCTCTATGGGTACCTCTCTGCTTACACCCATCGGAGCACAATCCACCATCGCTCCACCCTACGCGGGATTTCCCAGTGGTGCGATTGTAGCGCAGGCGCTCGTGCCCTTCCCCCAATACTACGGGTTCAACACCGACGGCCAATTGGAAAACCTCGGCCAGTCCACCTATAACGCTCTGGAGGCTCAGCTAACCCGCCGTTTCCACGCCGGTCTAAACCTGATGGCCTCTTACACTTGGTCGAAGACGTTAACCGATGCCGATTCGGCGTTGCCCTATTTCGCCACGCTGCACCAGGGCGGCGCGCCGCAAAATGTTTTCGATAAGCAGGGAGACAAGGCGATCAGCAACCAGGACCTCCCCCAAAACTTTGTCCTCAGTTACGTCTATGAGCTTCCCTTCGGAAGGAACAAGAAATTCCTCAATAGCAGCAAACTCTTGGATCGGGCGGTGGGCGGGTGGTCGGTTAGCGGCATCCAACGCTACGAGAGCGGGCAGCCAATCGCCTTCGGCTGCGCCACTGGCGTTCCGGCTTACAACGACTGCATTCGCTTCGATTACCTCCCCGGATCGTCCCAGCTCAGTTCGGCTTGGAAGAGCAGAAATGGAAACTTCGTTCCCATTACAGCCGCTGCCTTTGCTGCCGGTGACCCGGGGATTCCGATGTTCAATCCTCTGGATACGGCAACCAATACGCTTCCACCCGCGTTCGACGACCCGAACTCGTCCCAAAACCTCGCCTCCAGAGGTACGTACGCATTCGGCACGTCACCTCGGGTTGACGGGCACATACGAATGGGAGCCTATCTCAGCGAGGATTTCAACCTGATGAAACGAACGAAGATCACGGAAAGCAGCGATCTCTTGTTTCAGGCTAATTTCCTCAACGCCTTTAATCGACACGTTTGGAATCGTCCCGGAGATCTTGGGCCCCAGGACAGCAATGCGCTGACGGGACAGTCCAACGGGCCTAACGATACTTTTGGCGTTGTGAACTGGAACAGCTTCTCAACCACTGGAGGGGGCGGGTACCTATTATTTCCAAGGCGAATCCAGCTGCAACTCAAATACGAGTTCTAGTTGCAGACTGGGTCCGTGCGAACTCGAAGGCCGTCGCTTCGGCGGCGGCCTTTTTGTTTTCGCCAGAAATTTGATCGGACGCGGCGAACGAAGTCTTCGCGGCGGGTATTAAACTGAGACCGTGCAGAGCGTAATCGGGGAGAGATGGTCGCGCATCGGCAAGCAGGCTCTTGCGCTTTTCGCTTGCCTTGGGCTGGTCTTAGGCCAGAGTCTCGGACAGTCGCGTCATGCTAGCAAGTCGTCTCCACACTCCTTAGAGCCGGCGGCGGCAGTTCCGGGGAAATTCGTCGACATCACAGAAAAAGCCGGGATTCATTTCCAGCAGCAGGCTTCGAAAACATCCCGCAAATATCTTCTCGAAACCATGGGATCGGGCGTCGCCGTTTTCGACTACGATAACGACGGCCGTCTCGATATTTTCCTAGCTAACGGAGCACACATTGACGATCCTATGCCTAAGGGCGCCATTCCTCAGAAAGATGGCCCGAAGTATTGGAATCGCCTCTATCACCAGAAACCGGACGGGACATTTGAGGACGTAACCGTAAAGGCAGGATTGCAGGGAATCGGCTATTCCACCGGCGTCGCGGTCGGCGATTATGACAATGATGGCTACGACGATCTGTTCGTCGCCGGCTACGGCCACAGCACGCTCTACCACAATAACGGAGATGGAACCTTTACCGACGTGACGGCCAGCGCCGGTGTCGGCGGGTCAGGCTGGGCCACCAGCGCAGCCTGGGTGGATTACGACAACGATGGGCGCCTCGACCTGGTCGTCGCCCGCTACATGATCTGGGATTTCGACGATATCTACTGCGGTCATCGGGAAGAAGGTTTTCGTTCCTACTGTCATCCCGATCTTTTCAAACCGGCGTCCGTCCTCCTCTATCACAACGACGGCAATGGCAAATTCACCGAAGTGTCGGCCAAAGCTGGCATCGACAAGCCCGGTAAGGGGCTGGGGTTGGCTATTGCCGACTATGACCATGACGGCTGGATGGACATCCTTTTGGCGAACGACTCGATTCCAGAATATTTATTCCACAACAAGGGCAACGGCACCTTCGAAGAGATCGGCCTGCCCTCGGGAGTTGCGCTGGACGGCGACGGAACCACCTTCGCCGGCATGGGAGTGGATTTCGAAGACTATAATAACGACGGCTGGCCCGACGTGATCATTACCGACTTGGCTAATCAGAAATACGCCCTCTACGCCAATGCAGGCAACGGAAGTTTCGACTACACGACCCTCATCACGGGACTGGGCGCAATCAGCTTGCTCCACTCAGGGTGGGGCGTCCGCTTCGTCGACTACGACAACGACGGATGGAAGGATCTATTCATCGTGCAGTCGCATGTGATGGACACAATCCAGGTGAACGAACCGCATCTGCACTATCGCGAGGCTCCGCTGCTACTGTGGAATGACCACGGCCAACGTTTTATCGACGTTTCAGATCAGTCGGGAGAAATATTCCACCAGCAATGGGCGGCTCGCAGCATGGCGACCGGCGATTTGAACAATGATGGCCGGGTTGATATGGTGGTGAACTCGCTCGACGGCCCCGCCTACGTGCTGCTTAACCAGACGCCGGCGGAAAATCACTGGATTACGTTCAAGCTGGTCGGCGTGAAAAGCAATCGCGACGGCATTGGCGCTCAAATCAAAATCTCAACTCCCGCCGGAGATCAATATGCCACGGTTACCACCGCGAGCAGCTACGAGTCCTCGAGCGACAAGCGCGTGCATTTCGGTCTGGGTCCGGCGCCGTCGGTCGCGCGAGTCGAGATCCGTTGGCCCAGTGGCGCAAGGCAAATGCTGTCAGACGTAAAGGCGGACCAGATTTTCACCATAACGGAAGCGAATTCTCCGCTCAATTAGGGACCGAATCATGGGGCGAGCGCTCGGCGCACTAGCGTTGCTGGTTGCAACCTTATTTCCGCTGGAACTCTGCGGACAGGACCCAGCCTGCCCCTCCGCCATGGAAATGTTTCGGCAGCACCACTGGTCCGAGGCCGGCGCGAGATTTGAGCAATGCGAAAAGCAAAATCCCGGAAAAACCGACGCGCTTTTATACCTTGGCAAAGCGCTGGTCAACCTCCAGCAATTCCAGAATGCCGCGAGCGCATTGCGCACCTACCAGAAATCGAATCCCCAATCCGTCGACGCGGCCTACTTGCTCGCCTTCGTTGCTTTTCGCGAGGATAAGCCTGCGGAATCTCTGCGCCTTTTTTCCGCTGCCGCAAAGTTAAGCCCTCCCATGGCGAACGACTTGACCATCGCCGCCCTGGACTACGTTCTGCTCAACCAATACGACGACGCTGCGCACTATCTGGAGTTGTCGTTGCAGATGAATCCCAACGATGTGGAGGCGCGTTATCACCTGGGACGAGTCCGCTATCAACAAAACCAGTTCGACTTGGCGATTGCCGCCTTTCAGGAAGTGATCAAGCGCGACCCGGCGAATGTGAAGGCGTTCGATAATCTGGGCCTGAGTCTTGAGGCTAAGAATCAGGCCGAAGCCGCCACCGCGGCATACAAGACAGCGATTGCACTGGATGAAGCATCCGTCTCGCATTCCGAGCAGCCGTACTTGAACCTGGGCGTGCTGATGGCGAAATCGAATCGTTCTGCCGAGGCCATCCCGCTCTTGACGCGCGCGGCGGAGATCGCTCCGGGTGAGTTCAAAGTGCACTATGAGTTGGCCAAGGCATATTTTGATTCCACGCAATGGGATTCCGCTCGCCAGCAGGCCGAAGTGGCCGTGAAGCTGAATCCCAAAGACAGTTCCGGACACTACCTGCTCGGCCGCATCTACCAGCGCCTGGGGCGGAAGGAACTGGCAGAGGCCGAGTTCCGCAGCACCTCCCAACTGATCCGGGACAAGGACGCAAATTCACCAGGGGGCATGGCGTCTGGCGCGAGTTCACGCTAGCGACTGGAAGTCTTCTATGTCTTCCCGCAGGCCGGTCAGCCTGACTTTGCGGGGCATCCGGATCGTGCTCAGTCTGGCTTGGCTTACCTTATCCGTATTCTCTGCCGCCGTTGTCAGCGCGCAAGGCTCGTCGGCACCTCCCGGCGTTCCCACCCTTAGGGATGCGGCAGCGGCGCTCGCCGCAGGCGACATCCAACGAGCCGACAACGAATTGCAGGCGATCCTGCAGGTAGTCCCAGCCGATGTGCACGCCTTGAATCTTCTGGCCATCGTCCGCGTGCAACAAAAACGAGAATATGACGCCGAGGCCCTGTTCAAGCAGGCGATCGCGCTGCAGCCGGATTTCGCCGGTGCGCAAGCCGGCCTGGGATTGCTCTATTCGCAGATGGGAAAAGCCGATCTGGCGATTCCAACCCTCCAGACCGCCTTGAAACTTGATCCCGGCAGAAAAGATGTTCAGGCGGTCCTGATCGGCATCTGGCGCAGGCAGGCCTATGATGCCGTTGAACACAATGAACTGGAAAAGGCACTCGCGTTGCTCATTGCGGCTCGCAAGTTGAACGCAGCCGACGCCGGCGTGCAATACGAATTCGGCATGGTCGCGCTCCGGATGTCCCTGTTTCCCGACGCCATCGACGCCTTCGATCATGTTTTGAAATTACAGCCCGACGATCCCGCTGCCCGGTACGCGCTCGGACGCGCTCAAATGTCGGTTTCCAGATTTGACGACGCCCAGCAGTCCTTCTCTCGCTATGTTCAACTTCGCCCCTCTGATGCCTCCGGCCACTACGCTCTCGGCTTCACTTTGCAGGCGCTGCAAAAGATACCAGAGGCTCGCGCGGAATATGAACGATCGATTGCGCTGCAGCCGCTGCAGACCGAATCCTACTTTCAGTTGGGATTGATAGCATTGGATGGGGGCGATCCCGATGCAGCTGCAAAACAATTCGAGCATGTCCTCGGTCGCGCCCCTCACCATGCCGCAGCGCTCACCGGCATGGGCCGCGTCAGGTTTCAGCAAAAGGACTACGCCGGAGCGGTCGCTCTATTCGAAAAAGCCATCGCGTCAAATTCCGGACTCCGCGAAGCTCATTATTATCTTGGCTTGGCGGACTCGCGCCTCGGGCGGAATGAAGAATCCGAAAAAGAACTGCAGATCGCGACCCGGCTCGAACACGAAGAGGTAGAAAAGCATCAGACGCTGCTGAAGATCATCGATCCTGATCAGGCTCCGGCGGCGGAAACGAAAGCCAGGCAGTAGGCCAATCGCAGGTATCCGGCACTTTGAGGAAGAACTGGAAAGGAAAAGCTGCGGACAGACAGGTGGAGTGCACTCTTCCTGTGAGAAACTCGGGGCAGTTGTGCCTCTGCGAAGCACGCTTACTCTTGATCCCTAGCCCTTCGCGTGACGCGACTCAGGACGAATTCTTGTGCGAGGTTGGCAGCGGCTCGCTGTCCCGTGGCGATCAGAAAATTCCCCAAGAACAGTCCGACGCCGCGATTGGAGGGTGGATAGTAGGCGTTCGAGATGGCAGCCGAGGCCAGATCGCCGCCGATCGTCGAGTAGTTCGGCTGCGGCATTCCGTTGTCTCCTCGACACAGGAAGGGGCTCAAGACCGCGTGAAGAACACGAGACTTGGTTGTCCCAGCGCCTTGGTAGAAGTAGCGCGGGTCCTGGTGCAGAAGCGACGGCAGGATAGCGCCGCCGACCATGATGTCGGTAAAGCCGTTCGTATAAACAGCGCCATAGCGCTCCCCGAAACCCTTCCAACCCTGAACATAGTTGGGGTTGTCTCCGGCTTGCTCGGCGCCCGCGGCGATGCCTACTCCAACAAAGGTTATCGGATCGAAGGCGACCTTGGCGGCGAGGCGGAACTTTAGCCTCGAGGTAAGCGGTGCGGCATTTTGATCATAGCTTACGTAGAAATTGGGGATAATCCCCAGAATGCGCTGCTTCTCCTCGATCTTGACCTGCCCGGCGGCAATCTGCTCGGCGGAATAACCTACAGTCACCGACGTAAATGCGGTTCTGATCTGGAGCCGGGGAACGGTCAGGATCAGGTATTGGCCCGGCCTGAGTGCCAACTCCGGCGAGGCCCAGTCTTCAAACCCCCGGGCGCTGATCTTGACATGATATGTTTCAGGCCCGACACCGTTGAATTCAAAGAAACCCTCATCATTCGTCTCGAACGTGCGCGGACTCTTCAGAGCGGGGCTCTGAAGGGAGACGGTAGCGCCTGGAACGGCATCGTCGTTTATATCAACCACGGTGCCAACAATAGTTCCAGGCTGCGGCTTGGGCGCGCTAGGCAGCAGAGTCAGCTGCTCCTGAGCCTTGGAATTCCTTGATACAAAGAAACACAGCAAAAAGACGAAGAAACCCCATGATCTTCTATCGATGATGGAAATCTGGTTCACCACGATCCTCCCGACGACAGGGGTCCAAGCATCTGACATGCCAAGCCATGTGCCAGAGGCCTTCTGAGCAAATCGTTTGATTTGAACCGTGGGAAGAATCTTGAGAGCGAAGTGGCAATGACGGTCGACGCGTATTTCGACACTCGTCAACACATCTTTCAATACGTTTCAGCGGTGGTTGACTCGCGGCCACGGCCTCAGTGAAGGACCGATGACCTTCGGCCGGACTGGCTACCCAGCAGTCTTCTTACGGATGGCCCTCTTCAAATGCGACCCAGGCAGAGGTGTGACACAAGTGTCTTAATTTCGACACTCGTGACAGGCTGCAAGAGAGTCTGCGCCTGGGCGCGGAAATTTGAAGTCGGCTGCTGCATTATGTGGCCGAATGCAAGACGCCGCCTCGAAACTTCTGTCAATTCTGGCTTTTGCAGCATGGTTCGGTGGGAGACTTCAGTACAGAATCTACCTCACGTGACTTTGGCATCCTCGTTGCATGAGTCTCGGCAAGCAATGTCGACGGTTTCACGACAGAGGAACCGTCTCACACAAAACTTGTCCGAGGTGATTTGCAAATGGCCACCGCCGCGAAGTTCCGCATCGATGTAGCCATCCACGACCTTCTGATGAACTCCGCCCAACGCCCCCCAACGCCGGCTCAGGCAAAGGGTCTCACCCTTCCTGAGCCGGTCTTCCCGCAGTTTCCCGAACGCCTGAACAATCCAGGCCCGGAGACTCCGCCGGAAAAGCGCAAGTGGGGCGCGAAGGATGTCTACCGCACCTCGCGCGGGTGGTTGTTTCCCTACGTCCGTTCGCGCGTGCTGCCTGGAGAGTTTCATCCCATCACGGCGTACTTGTTTGTCGAATACAAGTGCAACCTCGATTGCTGGTATTGCTGGTCGTACAACAACAAGGTCAAGGGCATGACTGAGGATGTGGCCCGGCGGTCTATCGACTGGCTGCACGACAACGGTTGCCGAGTCCTGGCGCTGATGGGTGGCGAGCCTCTGCTGCGGCCCGACTTCATCCATAAGGTGGTCTATTACGCGGCAAAGAAAGGCTTCTGGGTCTATATCGCCACCAACGGTCGTTTGCTCAAGCCTGATTTCGCCGACCGTCTTGGCGACGCCGGCGTCGCCGTATTTAATTTCGCGCTGGACTCGTGGGACCTGCAGCCCAGTCTGCCCAAAGCTTTTGTTCCCTCCCAGAAGAACCTGGAACACATCCTGAGCAAGCAATATGTCGACGGATATCTCGTCTTTTTCAACATCAATATCTGCCGCAACAACATGGAAGACGTAAGAAAGCTCACCGAATACGCTCACGATCATCGCATTGCCACCGACTATCACATCAACGAAACACCCATGCTCGAGCAGGACGATCACTTCAAGCACTTGTATGACAATCCCACCTACATACGGCCCGAAGACTGGCGCGAAGTCGACTCTTTGGTCGATTGGCTGATCGAGAAAAATAAAGCGGGCTATCAGATGGTGAACTCGGTGCAACGGCTGCAAGAGATCAAGGCTTTTGTGCGCATGTCGTCGGGGCTTGATTTGCGTGAGTACGGCTGGAACGGTGATGGCACGAATGGAAACGGCCACCAGGCAGAACTGCTTGCCTCAATGCCCGGGATCGTGCAGGAGCCCAGTAGCGAACTGCATTTCGCCGAGTGGAACTGCCGTGCCGGGCAGAACAACGTCATCATCCGCACGGACGGCACCGTTGCTCCCTGCTTCCCCATGTACGGCGCAACCTTCGACTGGGGCAACATCGATCAGCCAAAATTCGATCAGGGTCAACTGTCGGCCATGAAGTCTACCTGCCAGCAGCACTGCTTCTCAACCCTGAACCATAATTTGGCCTATTGCTATAACGACGCCCGGGTGATCAAGTGGCTGTGGTCCAGTGTGATCAAGAACAGATTCCAGGGTGGTGTTCGCAGCTTCGAGGACTAAAAGGAGAGGCTATCGTGCGAGGAAGAAACACGACAACGCCGAACACGAGGATCAGACTATTTTTTGTTGATGCCGCGTTTCTGGCGATGACGACGTTCGCCATCTCCGCGCACGCGCAACTGAACCAGCAGGGCCAGAGCGAACTCACAAGCCCGCTCGAACCTCTACGACCCGGCATCACGGCGGCCCAGATCTTCGATGAGTTGCTCGCCCACAATGCCCTTCGCGCCGCGACGCTCGTGAACTACACCGCCTTCAGGACCTATCAGGTGGTGGATCTGAATGGGAAGGTGCACGCGGAGGAAATAGGGCAGATGGAGTACCGCGCACCTGACCAAAAGCGGTTTGTGGTCACGTCCGAGAGGGGGTCAATCCTGGTTCGTCGTTTAGCGCTTAATGCCTTAATCGCCAGCGAGATCGAAACTGCGGCGGGTAATCAGCATCACGATAGCGCCATCTCCCCGGCAAACTACACTCTGGACCTGCTCGGCGAACAATGGGTCGGACCTTACCACTGCTTCGTCGCACAAGCGATTCCCAAACGAAGCGACAAATATCTGTTTGAAGGCAAAGTGTGGATCGATACAGACGATTATGCCGTTGTCCGGATTGAGGGCCATCCCGCGAAGAAGCTTTCTTTCTGGATTAAACGAGCAGACTTTGTGCGTCAATACCAGAGGATCGACAGCTTTTGGCTCCCGCAAAGAGATATGACTTTGGTGGACGTTCGGCTATATGGCAAGAAGGTCCTGACGATTGATCACCGCGACTATAGCGTGAATCTGTCGGTCGGTGTCGATGGGTCGATCGAGAAAACCGAAAGTTTCTGAGGCTGTCTTTTGTTTTGCGCACACATGCGTCGGCCCGGAAGTTTGGACCGCTTTCTCAAACTGCACAAACCGCAGGCCCCATGGCGAGAGATTTGAAAGACTTAGCAGAACTGAATCTCGCGACGATCTGGCACCATCTTAAGAAACGGATGCTATGAATTCCAAAGCAGCGAGATTGCTGGTGGTGGAGTCCGACGATGCGCTCCGAGAGCAGATCGTTAGCTCGCTGCGCGATGCCGGATATGCAGTTTCATCGGACTACCTGCAAGGAATGAAAGCCGTCCTCGCCTTCAATCCCGATGCAGTGGTCCTGGGTGCGGATCCGCCCCAGCTCGATTGCTGCGACCTTCTCTCCGAAATCAAGGCTTCCGAGCAGACTCGCAATATTCGCGTTGTGATGCTGTCACCAGGAGGATCCGCCGAGCGTAGTCGAGGCCTCGATCTCGGCGCCGACGATGTGTTGTCATTGCCCTTCGACTCACACGAATTGCTATCGCGGGTGCGTTCCCAGCTGCAGGATAAATCCGTTACAGACGGATTTCGCGAGCGCCTGCGCTTTGCCGAGGAGAACCGAAATGCGACCCAGCAGGTCGTAACCGCGGTCAACGAGGAACGGCGAACGCTCCGGCTGGGCGGGCTGACAGCAATCGCCGTGCTCGTGGTCGCTGCGCTGACCTTCTTCCTCTTGTACCGCCACACCCAACAACAGAACATCCGGGTCTACGCGGCGATCACTCGGCTGCAGACCGGCATGCTGACTGAACAACGGTTGATCGAGAACTCGCGCCCGGATCTTGAGGCGAGCGAACGTGGCCCTTCGCTGCCGAGCGATCCACAAAAAGTGCAACTCCAGAAAAAGAGCGAGGACCTGCGATCGCAGATTGCAGCCAGTAAGGCGGAAAACACTTCTGTTTTGCAGAACCAGTTAGCGGCCGTGGAGGCCCGTCTTCAAAGACTTGAAACCGAGGGCACGGTGGCACAGACGATTATCCGATCATATGAGCCGAGCGTCTGTCTGATCCACGTCGTGCTTGCCTTCGGCGACCAAGCCACCGGATTGAGATTGCACTATGCGGAGATGACCAGCAGCGGCGTCCCGAAGACTGACGAACACGACAACCCGCTCTTGAGCCTGACCGGAAGTGGCCCAGAAGTACACCTGGATGCGTTTGGCACTGGATTTCTCGCGTCCTCCACTGGGCAAATCCTCACCAATCATCACGTTGCCGAGCCCTGGTGGCAGAACGACGACTTGAAGGAAATGCTCGACCAAGGGCTTGAGCCGGTTGTTGTGGAGATGACTGCGTATTTCCCCGGCGTTCCACATGGCATTGCCATCAAGACAGTGAAGATTTCCTCGGCTGCGGACGTCGCTGTCGTAAAAGCCGATGTTTCACAACTCGGGATCAAACAGATAGCCCTTGCCGATGGCCGTGGTTCTGCGGTCAGCGGGGTGCCTGTCGTGCTGCTCGGATATCCGACCGCTCTGGACGCAATTCTGGCTCGGGCTGGCACTGAGACTCTTCAGTCCATCGCGAGTGCATCGAAAGGCGACCCAAAGCAAATGATGGAAGAACTCGCCCGCCGTCACCTGATCAGGCCAGTCACTACTCAGGGCCACATTGGCGACGTACTGCCTGACAAGATTGTCTATGACGCTCAAACCACGTCGGGCGGCTCGGGTGGCCCGCTTTTCAATGATGAGGGCAAAGTTATAGGAATTAACTTTGCTATGGTGCGGGAATTCGGCGGCTCGAATTTTGCCATTCCTGTTGGCTATGGAAAGTCACTTCTGAAACCTTGAAGCCGGCGGCCCAAGGAAGGTCTTGGAGGCTGGTTCAGTTCGCATTAAGCCAGCGACTTCAAATAGCGAGCACGCTTCAGATGCCAAAAGGCTGAGGGATGGAATCGGTACCCGTCGGATTGAGCGATGCGACGATACCATCGTCTAATTGTTTCACCCGTCCGATTTCTGGTGTCATCGTTTGTGAAGAATTCGCATCTCTATGTTATAGAACGCCAGCCAAGCTCCAAGGACGGTGTACGAGGATCCCCGAATGAGCACAAAGACTATTTCACGCCCGGACTCCGCGAAGGTCGTTCCCTTAACGACAAAGGCCTCGAACATTAACAAACTTCTGCAGCAGTATGGTACGGGAGAGATTCCATTCGCCGGGACCCAAGAAGCGCTCTATGACCGGCATCTGGTTTTTGACCGGGCCATCGACCCGAAAGCCGCCAGCGCTCGGGAGCGCTTCGAGGCAGTCTCCCATGCTGTGCGCGACATTTTGGCGCAGCGCTGGGTGAAAACCAAGACGACATATGAGCAGCAGAATGCCAAACGCATTTACTACCTTTCCATGGAATTTCTCCTGGGACGATCGCTCACCAACAACCTCACGAACCTGTTGCTTGACCCCGTGGTTCAGGAAATCACCAGAGAAAAAAGCATCGATTGGCCTGAACTGATTGAGCAGGAACCAGATGCAGGACTGGGAAACGGAGGTCTGGGCCGTCTGGCGGCTTGTTTCCTCGACTCGATGGCCACCATGCAACTGCCTGGCACCGGCTATGGTCTGCGTTACGAGTACGGCATGTTTCGACAGTCGTTTGTAAACGGCTGGCAGCAGGAGAATCCCGACAACTGGCTGCGCGACGGGGATCCATGGGAGATCGCCCGCCAGCACGAGAAGGTGGATATCAAGCTGAATGTCACGTTCAAGCTGCGGGATGGACGAGTCGAGGTGATACCGGATCGCCCATCGACTCTGTTCGGTATTCCTTTTGACCGACCGGTGGTGGGCTACGGAGGAAAAACCATCAATACCCTCCGCCTATGGGCTGCGACGGCTGCAGACTTCTTTGACTTTCAGGAATTTGGCACGGGAGATTTCGTGGGTGCGTTGGGCGGGACACTCGAAGCCGAATCTCTGACCCGGGTGCTGTATCCCGATGACTCCACCAGTGCCGGGCAACAGCTGCGCTTCGTGCAAGAATACTTTCTGGTCGCCTGTTCCCTGGCAGATCTCATACGCCGGTTTCTCCGGCACAACAGCGATTGGGCAAAGTTGCCCGAAAAGGCCGCCATCCAACTCAACGACACGCATCCTTCCATGGCAGTCGCAGAGCTGATGCGCATACTGCTGGACGATGCGCACCTCGGCTGGGATGAGGCTTGGGATTTGACCACGAAGACGTTGGGATACACGAACCACACGCTGCTGCCCGAGGCGCTCGAAAAGTGGCCGGTAGCGTGGTTTGAAACGCTTCTTCCCCGGCAGCTTGAGATCATCTACGAAGTCAACCGCCGCCTGCTCGACCAAGTTCGGGTCCGCTTTCCGAACGACGAAGGACGCGTCGAGCGCATCAGCCTCGTAGAGGAAGGCAGCACACGCAAGATTCGCATGGCCAACCTTGCCATCGTGGGTTCACACAGCACCAACGGCGTCGCCGCAGTTCATTCCAAATTGCTGCGTACGACGACGGTGAAGGATCTGGCCGAAATGTTTCCCGAACGCTTCAATAATAAGACGAACGGCGTCACACCGCGCCGATGGTTGCTTGAGTCGAATCCGAGTCTGGCGCGAGCGATTACGTCTGGGATCGGCGAAAAGTGGATCACCGATCTGGACCAGCTCCGTGATCTCAAACCGTTGGCCGCAGATTCTGCCTTTCGGCAGGCATTCCTGGCATCGAAGCGCGAGGCGAAGGTGCGTTTCGCAGAATGGCTTAAGGCGAAATCTGGACAAATTGTTGATCCCGACACGATTTTCGACAGTCACATCAAGCGCATTCACGAATACAAGCGGCAATTGCTGAATGCACTGCGCATCATTGTCATTTACAACCGCCTGCGGGAGAATCCCAATCTGGAGATGGTGCCCCGCACGTTCTTTTTCGCGGGGAAAGCGGCGCCTGCCTACCGGCTGGCGAAAATTATCATCAAATTCATCAACAACCTTGCAGGCACGATCGACAGTGACCCCGTCGTGCGCGGCCGTCTGAAAGTCGTCTTTCTCCCTGAGTACAACGTGTCGCTGGCGGAAAGGCTCATTCCGGCCAGCGATGTTTCGAATCAGATTTCCACTGCCGGCTATGAAGCCAGTGGAACCAGTAATATGAAATTCATGATGAACGGCGCGCTCACGGTCGGAACAAGGGATGGGGCAACCATCGAAATGGCGGAAGAGGCCGGAGAAGAAAACCTTTTCCTGTTCGGGCTTACCGTGGAACAGGTCGAAAATAGCCGGTCCTGGTACAGTCCGATGTGGCACTATGAACACGACCCCGAAACTCGCGCCGCCATCGACCTTATTTCTTCCGACTACTTCAGCCACTATGAGCCAGGAGCGTTCGAGCCGCTGCGCGATACCCTTTTACTATTCGGTGATCACTATATGCACTTGGCTGATCTAAAGTCCTACGTCGAAGCGCAGGAACGGCTGGGCACGCTTTACCGCGATCCTGGAGCTTGGGCGGAAAAGGCGATCCTGAACGTAGCCAGCTCGGGAAAATTCTCTGCCGACCGCACGATTCACGAATACACAACTGAGATTTGGAAGGTGGAACCATGCCCAATACCTTAGAGAAAGCGCCTCAGGCAAGTCTTGGTGAAGCGGTCTCCCCGCTCGCAGGCAAGCCGGCGCCGAAGGCGATGCTGATTGATCTTGCGCGCATGGAAAAAGAGTACTTCGAACACAAGCCCGATGTGAGCGACCGCAACCAACTGGTAAGCTTCGGGACCAGCGGCCACCGCGGATCGCCTCTTCACGGCACGTTCAATGAAGCGCACATTCTGGCGATCACTCAGGCAATTTGCGAGTACCGGCGAGGGCAATCGATTGACGGGCCTCTATACATGGGGAAGGATACTCACGCCGTCTCTGCGCCAGCTCAGCGCACAGCTCTCGAAGTCCTGGCCGCGAATGGCGTCGATACGATCATTCAGGAGAACGACGGCGTAACACCGACTCCTGTCATCTCGCGAGCCATTCTGGTTTACAACCGCGGTCGCAAGGAACATTTCGCCGACGGCATCGTTATCACTCCCTCGCACAACCCGCCTGAGGACGGCGGTTTCAAGTACAACCCTCCCAACGGCGGCCCTGCCGACACGGGAGTGACCGGCTGGGTGCAGAACCGTGCGAACGAACTGCTGCGGGCGGGAAATGCCGGAGTCAGACGCATGCCGTACGAAAAAGCAATTCGAGCGGCGACCACGCGACAGGAAGATTTTGTTCTCCCGTACGTTCGCGATCTCAACAGCGTCGTCGACATCGACGCCATTCGCGGTGCAAACCTCCAGTTGGGCGTGGATCCTCTCGGCGGAGCTTCGCTGCCCTACTGGGACCCGATCAACTCGACTTACGGGTTGAACGTTCAGGTCGTCAACCGAACCATCGATCCAACTTTTTCGTTCATGACCGTGGACCACGACGGAAAAATTCGCATGGATTGCTCCAGTCCATATGCGATGGCGCGGCTGGTGGGATTGAAAGACCAGTATCAGGTTGCGTTCGGCAACGACACCGACGCCGATCGCCACGGGATTGTCACACCCAGTGCGGGCTTGATGAACCCGAATCACTATCTCGCCGTGGCCATTCGTTATCTCGTAACGCATCGTCCGCAATGGAAACAGACGGTTGCCGTTGGAAAAACCGTGGTCAGCAGCAGCATGATTGACCGTGTGGTTCAAAAACTCGGCCGTGAGTTGCGCGAAGTTCCCGTTGGCTTCAAGTGGTTTGTCTCGGGACTGATCGACGGCTCATATTGTTTCGGAGGAGAAGAGAGCGCCGGAGCAAGCTTTCTTCGCCGGGACGGCACGGTATGGTCGACCGACAAGGATGGGCTGATTATGGTCCTGCTGGCCGCTGAGATTGCGGCCCGCACCGGTAAGGATCCTGGCCAACAGTACCAGGAATTGACGGCAGAGTTCGGCACTCCTTACTACACGCGCATCGATGCGCCCAGCACTCCTGAGCAAAAGGCAAAACTTTCAGCGCTCTCTCCTGACTCGGTCAAAGAGTCGGAATTGGCGGGCGAGCCGATTACCGCCAAGCTGACCCATGCACCGGGCAATCAAGCTCCAATTGGCGGACTGAAGGTCGTGGCCAAAAACGGCTGGTTCGCGGCCCGACCCTCCGGCACCGAGAACATCTACAAGATCTACGCGGAAAGCTTCAAGAGCACGTCGCATCTCAGTGCGATCGTGAGCGAGGCAGAAAAGATCGTGAACAATGCTCTGGGTGGGGCTAAGCGATGAACGGTAGCGGCGGGCCCGAGGGTATTCCGCCACTTCCGTCCGGATATCGCGCTTCCGGAGTGTTGTTGCATGTTACGTCGTTGCCGTCGCCTTACGGCATTGGCGATCTGGGATCCGCGGCGTTTTCCTGGATTGATCGTCTTCACAGTGCTGGCCAGCGATGGTGGCAGGTGCTGCCTCTCGGTCCCACGGGTTACGGAAACTCTCCTTATCAGTCGATGTCGTCGTTTGCGGCCAATCCTGCGCTGATCAGTCCGGATTCTTTAATCTCGGAAGGGCTGCTAAAGACGGCCGATTGCCAAGCTCAGTTCCCTTCCGATGCTGTCGACTACGATGCCGTGATTCCGTTTAAGGCCCGTCTGGCTGAAACCGCTTGGGCCAATTTCAAATCGGGGGCGCGCAAGGATTTGCGCGCGGCCTATGAGGAGTTCCAGTCACAGCAGGAGCATTGGCTCGACGACTACGCACTCTTCGAGGTGCTGAAGACCAAATATCACGGGGGATTTTATCTCGAGTGGCCGGAAGAGTTGGTGCAGCGTCGCAGCGATGCTCTGACAGCGGCCCGACGAGAATTGGCGGATCAAGTCGACCAAGTCTGCTTCGCGCAATTCCTTTTGTTCCGCCAGACCGATCAGCTCAAAAAGTATGCGCACTCCAAAGGTGTGCGATTGATCGGAGATTTGCCGTTTTTTGTTTCTCCGGACTCCAGTGATGTCTGGGCTGACCCCGAGTTGTTTCTCCTTGACGAACGGCGCCATCCACGCTTCGTTGCGGGCGTCCCTCCGGACTATTTCAGCGCGGAGGGTCAGTTGTGGGGCAACCCGGTTTATAACTGGGATGCTCTGCGCGCCACAGGCTATCGTTGGTCGGTCGACCGGCTGCGCGCTCTCCTCGCTCATGCGGATGCGATTCGCTTGGATCACTTTCGGGGATTCGCCGCCGCGTGGCACGTTCCCGCGGGCGCTCCAACCGCTCAATCAGGGCAATGGGCGCAGGGACCTGGAGCCGCATTCTTCGAAGCAGTACAAAAAGAACTCGGCAGCCTTCCCTTCATCGCCGAGGATCTCGGATATATAACTCCTGACGTCCACGCGCTGCGCGAGCAATTCCAGTTGCCCGGAACCCGGGTTTTACAGTTCGCCTTTGATGGACACTCCGACAATCCATATCTCCCCAACAACTTTGTCGGCAACACCGTCGCTTACACCGGCACGCACGATAATGCTTCAACCCGCGAATGGTACGAACAATTGCCCGAATACCAGCGCCAGAACTTCTGGAATTATCTGAAACGCGAGCCAGGCAAGAGTGACGACGCCGCTCCGTCGCTGGTAAATCTGGCTTGGTCGTCGATCGCAGGCCTGACGGTTGTGCCGCTGCAGGATCTGCTGAACCTGGGAGCAGAGAGTCGTATGAACATCCCAGGCCGCGCGAGCGGGAATTGGCGTTGGCGATGCCCCGACGCCATGGATTTGTCCCCCGCTTTCTTGTGGTTGCGTGAACTGAGCGAGATGTCGAAGCGCCTGGACTCGGAAAAAATGGATCAGATGAGGACATTAGAGAGTTCCGAGGAGAGTTCCGATGTTTTGGGCGCAAATATCAACATGAGCGAGGCAGTGTGAAGCGCTCAACGCAAGAGCTAGAGTTTGCGCTCGACAGTAGGCGCTCAATCGTCCGTCGCGACCTCACGAAAGCCACAACCTGGGAGCAACTCGAGGGCTGTTCCTTGCCCTTCGGCGCCACCTGGATTGAAGAAGAGCAGGCCTTCAACTTCGCTATCTATGCTGAGCACGCCGCGAGCGTGACATTGTTGCTCTATGCTCCGCCTGAATTCGCAACTCCGGCCTTTGTATACGCTTTCGACTTCTTACGTAACAAATCCGGCCGTATCTGGCATTGCCGGATTCCGATCGCAGACATAGGGGAGTGTCGTTACTATGCCTACTCGGTGTCGGGAGAAGATTTGCCGGGCGTCCACAGCTTTGATCCACAGAAAGTCCTGCTGGACCCATATGCGAAATTTGTTTTCTTTCCGCCTGATTTTGACCGTATCTTGGCAATGCGGGAAGGATCGAACGCCGGAAGGGCGCCTCTCGGAGTGCTGACTGGCCACTGTGCCGGGTTTGACTGGGGTGAATCCCGCCGACCACATCATGAAGCCGACGCAATCATTTATGAATTGCACGTGAGAGGTTTCACGCAGAATCCGAACTCAGGCGTGGATCCGTCTCGGGCAGGGACTTATGCAGGCCTCGTCGAGAAGATCCCTTATCTGAAAGACCTCGGGGTGACTGTAGTCGAGCTGATGCCGATCTTCCAGCGCGATCCTCAGGAAGGCGACTACTGGGGCTACATGCCTCTGAACTTTTTTTCTCCGCACGCGCAATACGCCAGCCAGCGTGACCAGGAACAGGACCTCGAATTTAAGAATATGGTGAAGGCTTTTCACGAGGCGGGTATCGGCATCACGCTCGATGTTGTCTACAACCACACCTGCGAAGGAGATCGCCGAGGACCGATCTATAGCTATAAAGGCTTGGGGAGTGCAAGCTATTACATGATGACTTCCGATCCAGCAAACCCGTATGCGAATTACTCGGGTACGGGCAACACCTTGAATTTCGGTAGGAGTCACGTCCGCAAGATGGTGATGGATAGCTTGCGTTATTGGAAAAAAGAGATGCACATCGACGGCTTCCGCTTCGATCTGGCCTCAGTGTTCAGCCGCAATGCCGATGGATCGTTGAACTGGGGGCACGCTCCAATTTTCGCTGAGATTGCCGCCGATCCAGAGTTAGGCCGTTTACGTCTGATTGCTGAGCCCTGGGACACTGGTGCGTACCAACTCGGACGAGGTTTTCCCGGCATCACCTGGCTCCAGTGGAACGGAAGATTCCGCGATGACGTGCGCCGGTTTGTGAAAGGCGACGCGGGAATGGTTCCCGACTTGATGCGGCGGATTTACGGGAGCGACGATTTTTTCCCCGACAACCGCGACGACGCGTATCACGCCTATCAGAGTGTCAACTACCTCACTTCGCACGACGGCTTCACTCTGTATGACCTGGTCTCTTATAACGAAAAGCATAATTTGGCCAACGGACAGAACAACCAGGACGGGATGAACGATAACTACAGCTGGAACTGCGGACATGAGGGCGATGCAGGCGCCCCTGCCGAAGTGCTGGCGCTGCGCCGGAAGCAGGTGAAGAATTTCTTCTGCTTGCTTATGCTGTCGAACGGAACCCCGATGTTTCGAGCCGGAGATGAATTCCTGAATACGCAATTCGGGAACAACAATCCTTATAACCAGGACAACATAACAGGATGGCTCGATTGGTCTCAGCTCCAGTCCAATCAGGATATCTTCCGCTTCTTCAAAAGTATGATCGCCTTCCGCAAGAGCCACCCGACGTTAAGTCGTAGCCGTTTCTGGCGTGAAGATGTTGCCTGGTACGGAACTGGTGCCGCCGCTGACTTATCCCCGGATTCCCATAGCCTGGCTTTCTGCCTCCACGGCGCATCTCAAAGCGACAACGACGTTTATGTAATGATCAATGCGTATTGGGAAACTTTGGAATTTCAGATCCAGGAAGGTACGGCGTCAGAGTGGACCAGAATCGTCGACACTGCGCTTTCCACCCCAAACGACTTCTCGAACTCCGGGGAACCTCTAAAAACGCTACGCTATCGCGTAGCCCCGAGATCGGTGATTGTCCTGCTTCGATTGAACTAGCCCGAAAGACTTGCCGTCAGAAAGCCCGATATCGCCTATAGACCTTTCTTGTCAGGATCTTTGCTTCACTGCAGCCCCCCGAAACCCTTGCTCAGAAGGATCATCAGTGCAAATAGTGATGGAAGATAAATGATCGAGGCCGTAAGAAGCTGTCGCGCCGAGGATCTGGTCTTTCGAACGGCGAACCGTGCTCCATGGTATGAAAAGCCAACCCATACCAGCACGGCTCCAATGCAGTAAGCAACGCTCGATTTGCTTACCATGGCCGGCAACAAACTGACAATCGCCAACAAAAGGAGCGGCAACAAGGTTTGCCAATTCACCAAGCGCTCCCTTGTGTGCTCGTTATGCGGCAACACCAAATAACCCGCACGAGCATAATCCTCGCGGTACATCCAAGCGATCGACATAAAGTGCGGGAACTGCCACAGGAACAGCGCGGAGTAAAGTATCCAGGCCCCGAAAGTGAGCCGGCCCGATGCTGCAGCCCAGCCAATCAGCGGCGGCATCGCGCCCGAAAATGCTCCGACCAGCGTGCAGAGCGCCGACTTTCTTTTGAGCGACGTGTAGAGAAACAAATAAGACAACAAGGTGCCGACCGCGAGCAGGCTCGCAAGTAGGTTGACTGCAGCGGCAAGATAAACACTTCCAAGAACCGATAATGAAATACCGAACCATAAAACCGACGATGGATTGAGCCTGCCAGCCGCCAGCGGTCGCCGGGCTGTCCGGCGCATTTGCGCGTCGAAGCGGCGCTCGATGTATTGGTTGAGAGCTCCTGTCCCGCTGGCTACCATTAACGTTCCCAGTACGGCATTGATACACCGAAGAAATGGAAAATCGTGCCACGCCGAGGAGCAGTCCAGGTAGAAGCCGGCGAACGCGGTGACCGCGATCAGAAAATTCACTTCCGGCTTGGTAAGCGCCAAATAGTCGACCCAGATCTTTGGGTCCCAGCAGCGACTGCGCTTAGCGACTCGCAGCTCGAACGCAGTAAGAATTGGTTCACTCGCCACCTTAGAGCGCCTCCGGGCTCTGTGAAGCTCTGTGGCCAATCCCAGTTCCATGCAGACTTGGTTGCACCAAGCAGACCTCAGAAAAACCCTGAGGCGACAGAATGCGCATGGTTAAGATCGCTCCGGCCAAAAGGTAAACGACGGTGACGGATGTCCACATCAATGCAGCCGCGCACTGCTGATCTACCAGTGGGGAGAAGCCCAATAAGTGGGATGACGAGAAGTACATTGGGTAAACCACGCGATCGGAAAATACGAGAAATCCCGAGAGGATGTCGCATGGCAATGTGGCAAAAAACAGGTACAAGATCATCGAGAGATCCTGCCGAGATGCGCCTGCTGAGGGTTGAACGACGGGCCGCCAGAACAGAAGGCCGGTCGCAAGAAAGGACAGGTGCTCGAAGAGATGCCATGCGACCGATTGCATTCCCAGCGCAAACACTGTCGGAATATGCCATCCAACCAAGGTGGCGCAGGCTGCGAGCCAGGCGAACTTAGGGCTTCCCACGGCCGTCGCAATTTTCTTCGCCGCCCGTGACTGCAACCATGGAGCGCTTAAACTTTTTACAAATCGCAGTGGCAGACCCTCTGACAGGTGCTCGACCGGTGCACCTAGCCAGATCAGCGGAGGAGCAAACGTCATGAGGAGCAGATGTTGCAGCATGTGGACAGTGAGCAACTCGTGGTCAAGCCCAGCGATTGGCGAAGCCACGGCGACCCAGATCAAAAACAGCCCGGCGAGAAAACTGAAGGCGCGCCAGGCCGAAGCGTCTTTCCGGGCCCGAAGAGACAGCCATCCCCTCACGTAAACCAGCACCGTCAAAATGAGAATCAGGGTCAGAAACACTGATCGGGACAACCCCAAAGCGGCGTGATGGAGATGTGGCATGGGCCGAGGTTCCTAAGGTTTCGCACCAGGTTCTTTCTCATCGCTGAGTGCTATGGCTCGTGAAGCATCCCGTGCTGGCGACTGCCCCTTTGGATGCAGAGTCTCAAGAAAGGCGACAAGCGCCGTTGTCTCCGCTGGGCTCAAGTTGTTTCCATACGCCGGCATGTTGCCGCCACCTTGAATTACCTGGCGAATGAGCTGATCGTGAGTGAGGCGCACTGCCACACTGTCCAGAGCAGGTCCCCGTTGTCCGCCGGTTTCTCCGAGTGAGTGACAATTGCGGCACTGTTTGACCTGAAAGATCAACGCCCCCTGTCTCTCAAGCGCGCTCGATCCCTGAATGAATCGATCCGGCACTGGATCGCTGCTCCAGGCATTCATGTGCGGACTCCAGGGCGTAAACTCCGCAAGATGAGTAAACGTCCCCAGTGTGATCGCAATCAACAGCACGGTCAAAACCGCGATCGGGCGCCGCTTCCAGCTCTTCTCACCTTCGCCGGAAAGAAACGGAAGAAGCAGCAGACCGGCAATCACCACCACCGGTCCAATCAGAAGCGCTGGTGTTTCGAGTGAGGGCGGAAGCAGCGAAAGCAAAGCATAGAGCCACAAGAAAAAGTAATCCGGCTTCGGAACAGTCTGGATGATCGTCGGATCTGGCCGGCCGGTCGGCCCAAATGGACCGAAGTATAGCGCGCACGCGGCAACCGCCAGGATGACGAATGCCGCGAAGAACATGTCTTTCCAAACCGCATACGGAACGAACGGCGCGCCGTCCTCCTTCGTGAGCGCGTTATATTCCGCTTCGTAGGTTGCTCGCCGTACAATACGGCCCGGCACCGGCCAGTCGTTGATGCCCAGTTTCAACACCATCAACAGATGGAGGCAAACGAATCCAATCAGCAATCCCGGAATTACAAACACATGCAGAGCGAAGAAGCGGGACAAAGTTGCACCGGCAATGATCGGACCGCCCAGCATTAATTTCACAATCGAGGGACCGAGGATCGGAACGCGGCTCGCGATGGATGCCCCGATGCCGAGCCCCCAATAGGCGTCTTGATCGAAGCGCAGGACCTGCCCGCTGAAGGCCATGCCCAGGGTCATCAGCAACAGAAAGACGCCGACAATCCAAGTCAGTTCGCGGGGGAACTTGTACGCACCAAAGAGAAACACCTGGACCATGTGAATCAAAACAATGGCCACCATGAAATTGGAACCCCAGCCATGCATTGCGCGGATGAACCAGCCGAGAGTAATGTCGTGGTTCAGGGCCTGCAAGCTGCTCCATGCTTCCGCTCCCGAGGGAACATAGACCAGCGCGAGCAGAATTCCAGTCACAATTTGCAGCACGAACACCGTCAACGCCGCGGTGCCAAAAACGTACCACCAGCTGGCCGCATTTCGCGGTACGCGATGTTCGGCCATTTCGCGAATCGGCGCCGCAAGCTGCAAGCGGCGATCGAACCAGTCGCCGATTGCCTTAATCATCATGCGCATGGCGGTTTCTCTCCGGTGAGCTCGGCAATCGCTGCTCCCGGTGTCGGCAGTTCGCCTGCCTGGATCGTGATCAGGCCGTTCTCAACTCTGTATGGATATTCAAAGAGACCACGTTCCGGTGGGCCAGAAGCACGCGAGCCATCTCGGTAGTATGCTCCGCCATGACACGGACACATGAAGAGACCGGATTGGGGGAACCAGCGGACCGGGCAGCCCAGATGTGCGCAGTTGACGGCAAAGACTTGGAATTGTTCTCCGGCGATGCGCCGCACCCAGCAGGCCGTGTCTGCTGTCTTGCCATCGGTCGGCATGACGTAAGGATTCTGAAACGTAGCCAACCGTGTTTCGCCTTCCGGAAATTCACCGACCTTCCCAAGTGGCACCCAGGAGAGATAGCCGTTCGCGCGACCACGACTGATCGAGGAGAAGAGAAATCCCACAATCGGTACAGCCACGACGGCCGCAGCAAGAGCGTTGAATAGAATGCCTAACCTCGTGAAGAACCCCCGCCGAGAAATCGTTGCGTCGGCCGACGGGGCAAGTGCAGGTTTGGTAGCCACTGTCCTAGCTCCTAGTGTTGCGCGTTATTTGCGCCGGAATACGGTTGACCGGGGCTCTGGACCCGGTGAGACGCGAGCCATGCAACTACGTCGGTCACTTCCTGGTCCGACATGGGTTTCCCGGGCACGTTTCCGCGCCAGTCGGGCGCTCCCAACTCCGGTCGACCGACAATCACAATCGTTCGCAGCCCCTGATCGCTCACCAGCGCCAGAAACGAATCGTTCGTGATAGCGCTTCCATTCGGTCCACCTTGCCCCTGCGGACCATGGCACGATGAACAATACGTTCTGTAAGACGCTGCCCCGCGCTGAGCATCTCCTGAAGACTTCGCCGCGTAAGAGGGTGGATTTGCTCCTTCGAGAATCCCTGGCCGGCTCCAGCGCGACCGAATTCCGCTGGTAATCACATCAATTTGTTTGTCGGTCAGGAGTCCACCAGCGCTTTGCACAAATGGCGGCATGGAAGTTCCGCGGACACCATCAGCGATTATTTTTCGCATCGCGCTTTCATCCACGACCGCAAGATAAACCGGATCGGCCAGAGCAATTGCCGCTCCCCCTCGACCCTCCTTACCGTGACAAGCCGCGCAGTTTTCGGCGTACAGGGTCCTGAAATCGCTGATCTCATTCGGAGCCAGGATTTCTGAATTGTTGTGTGGCCGGCCGGGAAGAGAACTGCAAGCCGAGAGCAGGAGGCTCAACACCGCTAGCGTGGCCGCACCTCGATGGCGAAGTCGCTTCACGGTCGCGTCTCTCCTTCTCGTGGTGGAGTAATTCCCGGGGCCTCGATCCCGGCGCGGATGACGAAGGACAGGTTTTCGCGCGTGGGCATTCGCGAATGGCGGGTGACCACTAGCCCGGCCACGATTCCGAAGGCCACCTGCGAAGCAATGAACCAGGGCCAGTCAATATGGCTCGCGAGCAACGGATTCAACAACCCGAGAATGGCGTAAAGCATTCCTGACCACAGCACAGGAACGATGAGTCCTCCAAGAACGATTGGCCTGCGCGAAAACATGGGTAGCATCGCTCCATACAGCAACCCCACCAGGGTTGACACGACGGCGTGAAGGCCAAGAGCGATGGCGAAACTGTCCGCGTGAAAGGAATACAACTGTGTCGCGCTGAGTTTCAGCGATTCGGCATACACTGCAGCTGCAAGAAGATTGATCGGATACCAGATGCTTCCGGCTTTCAACAAGCCGTACGTACAGGCGAGAATGGCCATCGCTACGCTTCCTGCAAGTCCGCCCTTCACACCGGCTGAGATTGGATATGTGTGAACCGGAAGCCAGGCGCGCTGGTAGGCCGGAAGGGGAACCCGCTCAACGACGCGCCGCTCCGTCGTGATGCGAATTTCTTCGGGAACCACAGTCAGAGACTCTTCATGCTCGAGCGGGAAGACTTCCCGGAACCAGCCGATCGATCCTGCCAGAGACAGCACAGCGCCAAGCAAACTTACAGAGGAGCTAGTGACCAGGCCTGCAAATAGTAAGCTGAATCCAAAAGCCAGTACAAAAGGCCAAGCCATCGGCGCGGGTACTTTGATCTCGGACGGCGCCGGGCTGTTCTTGCGCAATTCCTGGCTTGTCAGCAACGTTGACATTTCCCTCCCTCAGCGTCCTAGAACGTAAACAACGGTGAAAACCACGACCCAAACCGCATCCACAAAATGCCAGTACAAGGAAAGCACTTCGACACGACGGGAGTGTTCGGTGCCGAGTCGGCCGGCAAAGGCGAAGATCGCCACTACGAGAAGCATGATCATTCCTACGGTGACGTGAAACGCGTGCAGGCCGACGAGTGAGTAATAAGTCGTCCCGAAAAGATTCGTGGAGATCGTCAGCCCACGTTCATAGATCAATCTGTGCCATTCCAGTCCGGTTCCAAAAAGAAATAAACCGCCTAGCAGAATCGTGAGGGACCACAAGCATAAGAACGCGCCGCGTTCGCCTTTTCGAAGGGATCTTCCCGCATAGTGAATGGTCAGACTGCTTGAGAGCAGGCAAATCGTAAAGAAAATCGGAGTCTCCAGCACTTCCCGCGGAGTCGGGCCGGTCAGACTCTTGCCGATGTAGAAGAGATATGCGACGACAAAGATCGTAAAGATCGCCGATTCCGCGATGATCAGGCAGGCCATCCCCACCTTACCGCGATATGGAAGGTCCCAGGGCTGCTGGTTTTCAGCAAGTGATATTGCTGCTGCGCTCATTGGTTTCTGCCTTCACTCATACAGGCTGTCCGGGTCTTCCGGATGCTTCAGGTCCCACAACGGACGGCGGCTCGCAACCACCGGTAGAGTCGCAAAGTTGTACGCGGGCGGTGGAGAGCTTGTCGACCACTCAAGCGTCCAGGCATCCCAGGGATCGTTCCCGGCTTCGGCTCCTTGCAAGTAAGAAGTCACGAGATTCCATACGAAGACCAGAACGCCGATCGCCTGGATGAATGCACCGATCGAGACGATCAGGTTCAGCGTGTCCCAACCGCGTCCGGGTTCGTAGGTGTAGATTCGGCGTGGCATGCCGAGCAATCCGGGAATGTGCATTACATCAAATGTGAGGTGGAATCCGATAAGGAACAGCCAGAAATGTAATTTCCCCAAACGTTCGCTGAGCATCCGACCGGTCATCTTCGGGTACCAGTAATAAAACGCGCCGAAGAGAGCAAACAAAATTCCTCCCACAATCACATAATGAAAGTGCGCAACCACAAAATATGACAAGCTCAACTGCCAATCGAAAGGCACACAGGCCAGGATGATTCCGGTCAGACCGGCAATGAGGAACTGGAACAGAAATGCGATGCTGAACAGCATCGGAGTCTTGAACTGGATCCGACCGCCCCACATCGTGCCGATCCAGTTGAAGATCTTGATCCCCGTGGGAACACCGACAGCCATCGTGGTGATTGCGAAAAAGCTGTTGGCATACGAGTTCATGCCCACTGTGAACATGTGGTGCGCCCACACGCTCAAACTCACAAATCCGATGCAAATCGTGGCCGCCACCATCACCGGATATCCAAAAATTGGTTTGCGCGAAAAAACCGGAATGATTTCCGACATGAAAGCAAAACACGGAATGATCAGCACGTACACTTCGGGGTGGCCAAAGATCCAAAAGAAATGCATCCAGAGCACTGCAGAGCCACCCGCCTGCGCGTCAAAGAAGTGCCCTCCCAGATATCGGTCGATTAGAAGCATGATTTGGGCGGCGGATAAGGGCGTGATCACGATCAGAACCATGCCTGACATAACCAGGTAAAGCCACGCCAGCAGGGGCATGCGATTGAGCTTCATGCCAGGGCATCGCAGGCAAAGAATGGTGGCGATAATGTTGATCGACGTTCCAATGCTTCCAAACCCGGAAACCAGGAGCGCAAGCGTCCAATAGTCCGAGCTATGCCCCGGTGAGAACGCGCGCGCGGTTAAAGGTGCGTACGCCCACCATCCAACGTCAGGCGCATTCCCCGCGCCATACAGTCCGCTCCCTCCAAGAAAACTGAAATACAGCAGGAGACCGCCGAATGCCAACAGCCAAAAACTGAAGGCGTTCAGCCGCGGAAACGCCATGTCGCGCGCACCAATCATCAACGGGATGAGGTAGTTTCCAAATCCGAACAGAACTGGCATAGCCACGAAAAAGATCATGGTCGTGCCATGCATGGTGAACAGGCGGTTGAAAACTTGCGGAGAGACGAAATCGTTGTTCGAATGCATCAGCTGGATGCGGATGATGAGAACCTCAATACCGCCCAACACCAGAAAGACGAGCGCGTAAACGATGTAGAGAATCCCGATTCGCTTATGATCGACTGTCGTAACCCACTCATGCAGCGTATCGACCCACGGCTTGCCTTCCACTTGCCTACCAGGAATTGTGGTCGCGTTCGATGACATAGCTGGCCTTCAAGGATTGTCTAGCGAAGCGTCTCCATGTACTTCACGACTGCGTCTAACTCCGCGTTGTTTAATTGCATCGCCGGCATCAGCGAACCAGGCTTGATCGCGCCTGGGTTTTCGATCCACAGCCGAAGATTCTCGGGCGTGTTGAGGGCCGCGCCAGCGGCGATCGTTGTGCGGCTCATCAAGTGCGTCAAGTCAGGGCCGAAGCGTCCATTCGCGACTGTTCCGCGGATTGAGTGACAGTTAATGCATGCCGTCGTTTCGAACACCCGCTTTCCGGCTGCAACTCGTTCGTCTGCAACTGCGGGCTGCTGCTGCTCACGCACCCACTCGGCAAAGTCTTCCGGACTATCAACCGAGACACGGAGAAGCATCTTGGCGTGCTGAGTTCCGCAGTATTGCGCGCACTGTCCGAGAAAGATTCCGGTGTGCTCTGGATCCATCCACATCCGGTTTGGATGATTCGGAATCAGGTCAGTCTTGCCAGCCAGCTCCGGCACCCAGAAGCTGTGGTCCGTATCCGCCGAGAGCAACTGCAAGAAGGTCGGCGTCGGGTGAGCTGGATCACTCACCGGAATATGCAGCTCGTTGGCGGTGACGACGCCAAGTTGTGGGTACCGGTATTCCCACCAGAACTGATGGCCGATAACCGTAACTTCCACTGCGCTCGCGGGCATCGGGGCATCCTGTATCTCGTGAATGCCCCGCGCTGTGGCCACAAACAATACGACCACAATCAAAACTGGAATAATCGTCCAGGCTAATTCGATCTGTGTGCTTCCGTACACCTGGGCTGGCTCACTCTTCGCACTCGCCGATCTCACACGGAATTTTAAGATTGAATAGACCAGCAGGGTAGAAACAACTGCGAATATGATTCCCGTCGTGGTCAGCACAAGTATTGCCAAGTGAAAGATGGCCCTTGCCGGCGTGGATTGAGGAGCAAAAATATTGGTCCGGCTGATTGAGGAAGGACCTGCAGCGACAACCGTACTCATGCAGCAGAGTAGAAACGCAACTGAGCCCAATGCTTTCCTGAGGATTCTGTTTCTCACGGGTTGCGCTTCCCTTTCCTGCGTTTGCGCCAAATTCGCCTCACAGCCGGCATCGACGGGTCCGATCAAACTCGTAGCACTCGAAGTTCCAAGGTCGGCATTTGTTTGAGACGGTTATGGTTAGCACAAAGGTGCTCAACTGAAGAGTGGAGGCTTGAGGATGTCAGTGATCTGACACTTTCGTCAGAAAATATTCACAGCGGCCACAATCGCGCGGCCACTGCATTCGCCACTGGCCGTGCGTTTGGAGCCGAGGCGCCAATCATCCAATCGGATGAAGAGATGATGGAGAGATGACGCGCCCGGTTCACTGATTGGACAATTGATCTGCAGCCATAGCGCTCGGTTGAATCTCAGAGGCGAGGTAGACATCGGCAATCGGCTGCGCTGGTTTATCGGCCGCCTGCGGGCTGTTTCCGCGATCGGGCCCTCCGCTTGCGACAGCCCCGGGACCGCGACTGATTAACGAAGATCACCCGGAGCGTGGAATCGAGCTTGGACTGTAGAGGTGAAAAACATCCTTATACGGCTCGACCGAATAGCCCTTTTCTTTCCAAGCCGCCAAGCCGCCCTTGAGCAGCTTGACCCGGTGGAAATGAAGTCCCAATGCGCGACGCAAAACCGTCCGGCTGGTCTTATCGCTTGGACACGTGCAGTAAACAACTACATCTTTGTCTTGCGGGATCAGCGACGGTTTCTCAATCACTTCGTTTGGAGGAACCCTCTGTGCGCGAGGAATGATCTCAGGATAGGCCAGCAGGTCGAGCGGCTGGCGAACGTCAAACAGAAGCATCTCTCGATCTGAAGCCAACAGTTCATGGAGCTGCTCTGGCGTAATACTATGCCGCTCCATCTCGCTCTGATCGCTTCGATTCTTCCAGCGCAAGACAATCAGCACGGACGACACGGCAAGAACAACGAAAATGACGCCCAAAGTTAGCTGCATTCGCCGGCTCCCCTGCCTCCTTAGAGCAGACTCCGACGGTCGACGGAAGGATTCACGAATCTTGCTTCGCCGCCAGCGCTTTGATTCTTCAACGGAAAACGGTCCGAATGACAGCACTCTGTCGCAATCGACTGTCTTCTGACTCCAGATGGCAAGACCGCTCGGGCGTCACGGACTCATCACGCTCAAAATGCACGGACGCTCATACGCCGAGGGATTGGAACAAGGCGTGCCTTGTTCTCGGAACAGGAGGGTTCGCGCATGCAGAGCACAAACGCAGCCGTTGAGGCTAGCCAATTCGCCGAGATTCATGGGCAGGTCGTGAGCGAAAAATTCGGGCACATTCTGTCCAGCAACCTGCCGTCTCTTTACCGAGGAGCCTATCGTCTCCTCGGCAATACAGCTGACGCAGAAGATGCGGTTCAGGATGCCCTTCTTGCAGCGTATACGCACCTCGACCAATTCAGGGGGCAATCAAAGATGTCCACTTGGCTGGTGGCCATTGTGCAGAACTCGGCTCGAATGCAGCTGCGGAGGCGGCTGCGCCACATCCATGTCCCTCTCGATGAGCCCATCGGAGAACTCGAGGAATACTCCGCCTTGCAGCGATTAGCAGATCGCCGGCCCAGTCCGGAGGATGACTATCGAAATACCGAGCTCAGCAGGCGCTTAACTCACTTCCAAAGTCAGCTTACACCGACTCTGCGCAAAACGTTTCAGCTTCGTGATATCGATGGCCTATCGATCCGCGAAGCCGCGCGAATTTTGGGCGTACCGCTTGGAACCGTGAAGGCGCAATCGGCGCGCGCGCGCAAGAAGCTAAAAGAGTGGATGCGGCGAGCGCTCAGACCCTGCTCCCAGAAACTGACGCTTCCCACTGCACGGCACGCTGCGACGAGGGTATCACAGTGAAGTGGATTCAATGGATCATGGCTTACGTGTTTGACTGTGTCCACCGTCACACCACGTGGCCGCACCGCGATCGACGTGGGCTCGATTACGTTTGCTGCCTTGATTGCGGGAGGAAACTGCCATATTCGATGCGACGGATGAGGATCGTAACAATGGAGGAACAGTTCGAAGATCGCAGAAATATGCCGGCTGCGATCTTGGGAAGCCCCGTGATGATCGACGCGTATAAGGCAGGCATTCTCGCTTCCGGCAGGCACTTTCAGGACGGCTCCAAGATGACAAAGGTCCATTGGAACGCAAGAAAGAATGAGACTGCTCCCGGCGAGCCGACAGTGCCGGGGACTCACATTACGATGATTTCATGAAGGACAGCCGGTGCTGAAAATCCGTTGTGACCGCGAAGGCCCGCGGCGGCACCGCAAGTAAGTTGTCTTCCCGCATGAGACGGACTCCAGCACGATGCTCGATCTGGAGCGTGCCCTACACCTTGACAAGATCGCCGACTCTCTCAACCGTGAGAACCGCGGCCATACTGTGTTCTTTTACCGGTGCAAGATGGATCGCAGCATCCAGGATGTTGCTGGCCTCGACGCAGAGAAACCGTCTCCATTCGCCATCGCCCAAGTCTGGCAAGCGCGCTGCCCCTTCGCTCCACGGATTCCAGACAACGGTACTGAGCGAATGTTCCTTCCGCAATCGGATTCGGCGGTTCTTGTTCGGATCCAGCAGGTCAACCTCATTTTGAGTGTTGCAGTAGGCGTTGTCGGTGGTTGAGGCGATCATAACGTCACCATGCTGCCTCTTCTCCTTGTTCGATTCCGTGTTGTCGAGATAGCTCACGCCATCGAGTCCCTGCACCCGCGCATTGTCTATGTTCGCAATCCGGTTGTAGGTATGGAGCGCCTCTTCGAAGCGAAAGGGCGTTGTCCCGGTGTTCCTGCAAACCAGCTCCAGACGCAAATCAGAGCCAAATGTAACGCGGTACACGAGGCGAAATTCACCAGGCCACAATTTCCGAGTGTGCTCGTCGCTTTGCGTGGACATGGTTACCGCAACGCCGTTTTCATCTTCCTCGTTTTCAACTTTCTCGATGGAGTCGAGCTGCCACATTTTTGTACGCACGAATCCATGCGCAGGAGCGTGCGGGTCGTCCAATTTTCCGCGGAACCACGGAAAACAAATCGGGATTCCCCCTCGGATCGCCTGGCCTTCCTCCCAGCGGGACTTCGTGCTGAGGAAAAGCACTTCGTCATTGCCCGCCGGCTTCCAGGAGGTCACGTGGGCACCATGCAGATACATCTCCCCCTCCCCGAAAGCTCCTGTGATCTGCACTCGCGTCAACCCACTGTTGCCTTCGGCAACTCTCGCGACACCCGGGATTCCCACTTGACGGTCAAGTTCGGCTACTGTGAAAACTCCATTCATTGAATCTCTCCTTTGCAAACAACGCGAGAAGTCTGCTCGAGTGACCTCACCGACCTGGCAAGCATCATTTAGCATTCGCGACAAGCACGATGCAGGCGCCATCCCAAGACTCCTTTCCGGAAAACGGAGGCGCGGTGGCGTTTAACGGCATCACTCCAATGTTCTGAGCGCTGAGGTGGAAGCGCTTCTCCAGGTAATGGGCGACTATCAGAGACCGAGATCTGGACGTCACCATCTCGTTAGCGGCTGAAGCCTGGTTGGAATAGCCCTCCACGATGATCGGTTGATCGATCACTGAATCCTGGTTTGCACCAATGACCTGATCGATTTTTTGCTTGCCTGCAGCAGACAGAACCTCATTGCCATTCGAGTCTTTCGCGAAAGCATCTACCGCATTGAGCCATGTGCGGCGATTTCTCTGGCTGTCGAAGTAGGAGTTGCTGCGATACTGATCAGGTGTTAGATCTTTCAGGCTGTAGTAGCCTCTCTTCTTGAAGAACCCCCGAAAGAAGAACTCATGTTTGAGGGCTTCCGTATCATCTGCCATATTCGCGGTCGCTAGATTTATATTCGAGAACGTTTCCCTGATATTCTGCCCTGCGTTTTCACCCGAGCGGTCAGGACCCAATGCATCATTCAGGGTGAGGTTGATTTGCTGTGAGGCTTGAGCGATCTGTCGGGACGCGTCTTTGGTATTGTTCAGCGTGGCCTCGGCCTTGCCAAAAAGATCCCGCGATTGAATATCCGACATCACCTGCTTGGCCTGAACCGTCACCTGATTTAGATTGGCCGCCGCCTGCTGCACATTTTTCACGGCGTTTTTCGCTGCGGTCGCCGTCTGCTGATCATTGAGCAACATGCCGACCATGCCTTTGCCGCTTCGGACGCTAGTCACGATTCCGTTTGCGTTATTGACCGTTGTGGTGATGGAATCGAGCGTCTTATCAGCTCTGGTTGTAATATTTCCAATTGCGGCATTCGCCGTGTCCATGACTCCCGTCATTTTTTCAATAACGGCGGAAAGCTCGATCTGTTCTCGGCCTGGCAGAGTCGCTCCACTCGCTGCTTCATGCGCTTGATCGCTGCCTTCGTGGATCACCAGGAATTTATCTCCCACCAGACCATCGGATTCCACCGTCACAAATGAATCGTCACGAATGAGACGATGAAGCTTGCTATCCACACGCAATTTCAGCCTAAATTTGTCTCCGGGCCGATCCGGTATCTCAATATCAGTGACTTGACCAGCTTCGTAGCCGGACACACGGACTTTAGAACCGGGCGAGATTCCGTTGACATCATTCAGCGAAGTGTAGAAATCCACATGATGAACAAACGCTTTCTGGCGATTCCCGATCAGGAATAAGCCAAGGCTGAACAGCAATACAGCGGAAAGAACGAATACACCCACGACGGTATAGTTGATTTTCATTCAGGACTCCGATACCAGTCGTCGCACGATCTCGTGATCGCTTTTGTCCAATTCGGTCGCTGCGCCAAAGCCAATCAGGCGGCCTTGGTCCAGTACGGCAATGCGGTCACCGACTCTTCGCGCACCCCGCACATCGTGGGTGACGATTACAAGCGTCGCCCGATACTCCTTCTTGACTTTCAGGAGAAGCTCGTCGATTTCCGAGGCGGTGATTCTATCGAGTCCGCTGCTTGGCTCGTCGACCAGTAATAGCTTCGGATGGAGGACGAGGGCTCTCGCCAGACCCGCGCGTTTGCGCATCCCTCCGGAAAGCTCAGAGGGCATCTTGGCTACATCTAGATCAAGACCGACACGTTCGAGCGTCTCGTCCACGGCGCGCCTGATCTCTGACGGAGATTTCGACTTATCCAGGCGGCGGAGCGGCAGTGCTAAATTGTCTCCCAGCGTAAACGAATCGAGCAGAGCCGCGCTTTGAAAAAGGAAGCCCATATGGCGTCGAACCCGCGACAGATCTTCTTCGCTCGAATGAACGATATCCTCCGGCCCAATGCAAACTCTACCGCTGTCCGGTCTAAGCAAGCCGATCATCAGTCTGAGAGTGGTGCTCTTACCGGTACCGCTGCGGCCCATGATGCAAAGCGCTTCACCCTCACTTATCTTGAACGACACATCGTCGAGAACTTTTCTATTTCCAAAGGTCTTGGACACATGCTCGAATGCAACCGCGGCCGGATCGCTCATATGGCATTCCTGGGAAAGAGGAAAAAAATGGCTTTCACAAGGATGACATCCACCAAGATGATCAGAAGTGAAGACAGAACCACGCTGTTGGTGGCCGCGCGCTGTACTCCTGCGGACCCTTCGTCCGTGGTGTAGCCAAAATACCCTGACACGGTACCGATGATGAAACCGAAAACGCTGGTTTTTAACGTAGGCGGAATGAAATTGGCCCATTCCATCGTCTTGAAGGCGCGATCCAGATACAGTTGCAGAGAGATATGTGAGACGAGGTATTCAGCGAGGAACCCGCCGGCCATGCTGGCAAAGTCCATGAAGAGGGTCAGCATTGGCAGAATAAGAATGCAGGCGACAATCCGCGTCACGACTAGCATTTTGAAAGAGTCGACCGACAAGGACTCAATTGCGTCAATCTGTTCGGTCACGCGCATATTGGCTATCCCGGCGCCGATGCCCGCACCTACTCTCCCTGCCACCAGCAGTGCAGTAATGAGGGGGCCTAATTCATTGAAAAACGCGGCAGATTGCAAACTCGGAATCAGCGCTTCTGCGCCAAACTGCAGCAGCGTGACTCGCGTATGCATCGACAGCACCACTCCCAGAGCGAAGCCAGCGGCCAAGACGAGTGGGAGCGACCGCCACCCAATCTCCTCGATCTGAGTCATGAAAAATTCCCATTCAAACGGCGGCCGAAATGCGTCCACCAAGGCTTTCAGCCCGAATGAACTCACCTCCCCGATGAACTTGAAAAACCTCCCCATAATCGACGTTCCTTATGATTTCCACCTTCCACGATGCATTGTTCTCGCAAACGTGGTAGAGACGGAACTTGAGTACTGCACTTGTATTTCCACGACGCCCAGAGCAAGCCCTGCTGATCCCAACGCCCCTGTTCGACAACGACTAGCACTAACTGATGCCAGTAATTTGATACTTTCGCCAGAAATGTGCCTCGTAGCGCAGTTTGGCTCAACGCTCGGGTGCAGGGTCATTCTGAATGTTAACGAGCTTCACTCCGCCGCAAGACCTCCACCGGCGCAACGATGCGACCCCCTTGTGCACCTCGGTTGCAGGTCCTAGCGGCATATTGCGAGGATGGTCCCAGAGTTGCAGCCGCCCATCGTGGGGGGCAGTGGTTCTCATCGACCACGTGGTGAACGGCTCCGCCGGCAAACCAGTCGAGGACAGAAGTCAGCGATGGAAGTTTGTCGCGGCTGCACGGCGGGATGAAAGGCCAGTTTTTCACACTTCGCCCCACTAAACTTTTGAAAAGGAGCTTGCCTGAATTGAAAACACTTAAAAAGGTAGTCCTAGCGTTAGTTCTTGTCTCGGTTGCATACGCTGCAGATGACGTCGTCAACGCTGTCCACGGCACTATCACGAAAGTCGATTCCGCGACCAAGACCTTTGTCATCAAGACAGCCGATGGAACGGAGCACTCGATGCACGTTGTCGACGCGACTACAGTCCACGAGTCTGACATTTCGGCGAAAGATTCCTGGCGGGGTTTGAAAGAGGGAACTGAGGCCGTGGTCCACTACACCACAGCGGGAACCGACGATACCGCTCTGGAGATCGACAAGATAGGGAAAGGTGGTTTGAAATCGTCCGAGGGCACGATCGAAGGCATCGATCGTGGTGGGAAGAAGCTAGTGGTCACGTCCGGTGATGGTGCGCAGTCAACCTACCGCCTGACCGACCACGCCGCCAAGGATGCGGGCAAAGGCATCGGTGCGGGAGTGGAAAAGGGCACCAAGGTTACGGTCTACTACACCAAAGACGCCGGAATTAGGGTAGCCCACTTTTTCGAAAAGGACTAGAGCTGGCAAATTTTCCGAGCAGAGCCGTAGCCCTGGCTGCTCGCCATGAGCGGCCGCACCCTCGTCGTGAATGCAGGACGGGCAAGCGGCCGTCTTCAACGCAAAGAAGAAGAGTTAGGAACAGATCATACCTGCCGGCAGCGGAAGGTTCTGATGACAGCATCTATCCCCGAAAGTCGCGTGCGCGTACATTCTTCGCCCGCCGCTGCACGAATCCTATCTCCACCTAACCTCGTGAAAGTGGACGTTCGTTTCACGGTTGGCCCCTCACAGTGATTCGGTGTTGACTGAAGCCCGTCTGGTAACCTGCTGGACGCACTGAGCGAGCATTTCCGCGACAAAAGAATCACCCCTCTCTGTATTAAACATTGCGTCATACAGGTGGCGCTCGGGCCACTTCAGTTTAAGATATCGTTTTACGAACGCGGCGCGATCTGTGTCGATGGTGTCAACTTCCGTTATTGCTTTTTCTTGGGACGTTCCAGCCGCAATCAGTCTTTCAATCTTAGACGTGCGAGAAGCATAGAGGAACACCCGAAACACATCCTTGCGATTGCGAAGGAAATATTGCGAGCCCCGGCCAACGATTACGCAGGGGCCGCCAGAGAGCGCGCGATTGACCGCCAATTCCGAAACCGCGGCAATCCGGCGCGCATCAAGCATTTCCAGCCGATCTGTTGGGGGCAGGCCACCCTCGAATGCTCCTCTAAGAAAAGACTTAAACACGCGATAAACCGCGGGATCATTTTTCCATTCCCGCTGCTCGACCGCTTGTGGCGTGCTCTTAGTCAGCCGCGCGATTTCCTGAATTAACTCGTGGTCCCACAGCTTCCAACCCAGAAGTTCGGCCAACTGGGCAGCGATCTCGGAACCGCCACAGCCAAATTCACGTTCGATCGTCACGGCTCGAATCATCATGGCAATTTCCTAACCGGCCGCAACCTGGCCGGCCGCTCCTGGATCATTCTTTTTCAAGAAAAAGGCAAGGGCGAACATCACCGAGCAAAGCACGCCCAGAATCCAAAACGTGTCCATATAAGACAGCGCGTGTGCTTGTCGATTCACTAAGTCGTAGAACCTCGCAATGGCCTGATTGTGGGCGTCCGCGGCCCGAAGCCCGGAATGGGCAACTTCTGAACTCAGTGCGTGAAGCGCGGAACGAAATTCAGGGGTATCGGGAGTGATATGGCCGACGAGGATCTGCTGGTGATACTGAGACCGCCTGATAATCAGAGTGGTCACCAGCGAAGTTCCTATGCTGCCGCCGATGTTGCGCATGAAGTTGATGATTCCTGAGACGCTGTTACCCTTCTCTGGAGCAATTCCGATGTAACCTGCCGCCGTGATGGGGACGAACAGAAATCCGATTCCCACTACTTGCGTGATGCGCAGCCACATTGCAAAACGGAAGTTGATGAACAAATCGGTCTGGTGAGCCGAATAAAACAGTCCGATGGCCAGACACAGCCATCCCGTCGCAATCAAGTATCTGGCCTGAATCTTTGACGTAAGCCGGCCAGTGAGGGGCATCATTGCCAACAAAACCAGCCCTCCTCCGGACAAAACAAGACCTGCGAGCTCGGCGGTGTAGCCCATCAGCGTTTGCAGAAATTCCGGAATCAAAACTAATGTACTGAAAAGCATGAAGCCCATCATGAACATCATCAGGTTTGCCGCTGCGAAGTTAAAGCTTTTGAACATACGGACATCGATGATCGGCTCTTTGCGGAACCATTCCCAGATGACCAGTGTGACCAGGCAGAACGCGGCAGTTATCGCCAGCGTGAGGATGAAATGCGAGCCCAACCAATCGTCTTCCTGCCCCTTATCCAGAAGCACCTGCAGTGAGCCAACTCCCAGCACCAACATGGAGATTCCGATGTAGTCCACACGGATCCCCCCGCGTTTTAGCCGATGGAGGAACGGGGGATCTTCGACAAGTATGTGGGTCAAATAAATAGCAAGCGTAACCACCGGCAAGGTAATAAAAAATATCCAGCGCCAGGAATAGTTGTCTGTGATCCATCCTCCCAGCATCGGTCCCACGGTTGGGGCGAGAACCGCGGAGATGCCGTAGAGAGCAAAGGCTACACCGCGCTTCTCGGGAGGAAAAGAATCGTTGAGAATCGCTTGCGCCATCGGTTGCAGGCCGCCTCCACCGACGCCTTGCACGGCCCGGAAGAACAGCAGCAGTGGCAGACTCGGCGCCAGTCCGCAAAGCAGAGAACTCAGCGTGAAAATAAAGAGAGACAGCATGAAATAGCGCTTGCGGCCGATGATTTCCGCAAGCCACCCGCTGATGGGCAGGACGATCGCATTGGCCGCGAGATACGACGTAAGTACCCACGTGCTGTCGTCGTAACTGGCTCCCAGGCCTCCGGCGATGTAAGGCAAAGCAACGTTGGCGACGCTCGTGTCTAAGACTTCTACAAATGCCGCCAGCGAGACGACTGCGCCAATGGCCCATGGGTTTACCTTGGGACGCCAGACGACCTGCTCTAAAGGGAAGGTCAGCGCTTCAGCGCTCATCGTAAGTACACCTTGGCTTCGACGTTCATCCCGGGACGGAGCTGGCGGTCATGATCTTCCCCCGGTTCGAGAACAATTTTCACCGGCACACGCTGGACGATTTTTACGTAGTTGCCCGTAGCGTTTTCCGGAGGCAGCAGGCTGAACAGCGGACCAGTGGCCCCAGCGATGCTGTCGACATGCCCCTGGTACGAACGGCCATTGGAGTCGCAGGTGATCTCAACCTTCTGCCCCGGCCGCATGTGCCTGAGTTGCGTCTCTTTGAAATTCGCGGTAATCCACACCTGATCCAGGGGAACGACGGTGAGCATTTGCTCACCAGGGTCAACATTCAATCCCACGACGACTTTCTTGGTCACCTCGCCGCTAACCGGCGCCACCACCCTGGTGTACCCCAGGTTGAGTTTGGCCTGGTCGAGTTCGGCCCTTTTTTGCGCTACGTCGGCAACGGCTGATAGTGCGCGAGCGCGCGTGGACGCTACTCGTTTCGGTCCAGCCTGGGCGGATTCATTCCGCGCAATCGCTTCGATAAGCCGGCTGCGCGCCTCGTCGACATTTTGTTCTGCCGCTGCTTCTTCCGCCCTGGCGGCGGCAATCGCAGCCGTGTCCGTTTGTGCTGCGGCTACCGCATAGTCGTAAGTCTGCTTCGGTACTTCGTCTTTAACCAGCAGAAGGTGGTAACGCTCGACGTCGTCCTGGGCCTTCACGTTTTGCGCATCCGCTTCCTGAATGCGCGCCTGTGCCGCAGCCACTTGTTTTTCACCGGCGGCGATGGCAGCTTTGGCGTTTTCAATGTCCGAAGATGTGAACTTCAGTTGGCTGCTGGTGTCCACCGAGCTGATCGGTACATCGATGTTGAGGGCGCGAGCGGACGCCTCCGCGGTTTCGAGGTTCGCCTGCGCTCTCGCCACAGCGACTTTATAGTCTTCCGGGTCAATCTCCACGAGTGTGGCGCCCTTTTGCACATACTGATTGTCTCCGACGTGTACGGCTTGTACGTACCCTGAGATCCGTGCGCTCACGGGATACAGGTGGACATCGACTTGCGCGTCGTCGGTGCTCTCAAAACCTGAGAGGTAGCGCCACAGAAAGACGCCGCCGACAAGAGCTACCGCTACGGCAGCGACAATAATCCAGCGTTTGTGAGAAGGCCGGCTCGGATAGACGACGGGCGAGGGCGTGGCCGGTCTTTCCATTGCCGTTACGCGCGTTGAAGACGATGCATTTTCTGAACTATTGGCCGTCTCTTGGTCTGGCATTTTTATTGTCCTTTCAAATACTGCGCGTAGTTTGATTCCGCGAAGCCGATCGCTCGTGCCAGAGAAATTTTGGCGATGTTATAGCGGTATAGGCTCGCGATATAGGCATCGTTCGAGTCCGCGAGTGACTCCTGCGCCTGAACCACTTCGATGTTGTCCGTCACCCCCGAGGAAAATCGATCACGTGATTGCTGCAGAGTTTGAGTCGCAAGCCGGACGGCATTCTGCTCAACCGCCACTTCCTGGGCGGTATCCTGCAGGTCAAGAAAAACATTACGAACCTCCTGGTCGATGCTGGCACGGAGGTCTTCCAGTCGTTGCTTCGCCCTTGCCAGCATGGAATTTGCGACAAGGTTGTCTCCGTGAACCCTGCCTCCCTGGAAGATGGGCAATCGGAGCTCCGCGGCGGCGTCCAGTGTGCCGTGATTCGACGCAGTGTTGGTGCCAATGGATCCGTAATCCACAAGAGCAGACAGTGTTGGGTAGCGCTCGGCCGAAGCGGCCTTCTTTTGCAACTCAGCAGAACGTACTTGCTCACTGAGGCTTTGATAGTCGGCGCGAGACCTGTACGCCTGCTGCAAAGCATCCTCGAGGGTTGAAGTCGTAAGCGGCTGATAAGCAGCTTCCGTGGTTATGTTGAAAGTCTGACCCGCCGGAAGTCCGATGGCCCGGGCGAGAACCCGCTTCTGCTTCGCCAGATTATTCCGCGCGAGGATCAACCTTTGTTCTCGTGCCTGAAGCTCAACATCAGACCTCAATACGTCAACCGCAGCCGCAAGCCCGGCTTTTTTCTGGTCGGCCGTCTGATCGAAGATCACTTTCGCGGTATCGCGCTGAGCCAAAGCGGACTCGACTTGCGACTGGTCGGCAATGACCAGCAGATAATTTGACACAACCACAACCACAATCAGTTCGCGGGCATTTTTGTAACTGTACTGGGCTGATTTCACCTGCGCAGCCGAAGACCGCGCACTCTCAATCGACTGCCAATTGAAGACTGATTGGTCAAGGTAAGCGCGTGTATCGAAGACCCCGAAGGGGCCGATTACGGGCGGGTGACCGGGGACATCAATCCCTATGACCGCTTTCAGATCATTTTGCCGAACACCGAAACTGGTGCCGGTGGTCAGATTTGGCAGCAGCGCGCTGAGTGTCCGCCACCGCTCGCCTTGTGCGCCCGAGAGTGCATCCGAGGAAAGCAAACCCCCAAGATTTTGCCGCAGACCACGCGCAACGGCGTCCTCCAGAGAAAGCGACAGCGGCGTTGGACTGGCTTTGCCCGTGGGAACTCCTCCCACGTACGGATTTTGCGTTTGGAGATCCGAGTTGTCCTGAACAGCAACCGCAGGGGCGCCGTAAGACGCTTGTCCTGGGCTCGTAAGGGTCAACTCGGACTGCCCATAAAGCGGCGCAGCCAGCAGAGCCACACAAAAAGTGGCCAGCGTTGTGCAAAACTTCGCTCGGTTAGCAGTGGACATCTTCAGAGCCGGGAAATTCACAGTACGTGTGCAAGTTGCAACGTGGATGCCAATCCTCGCGCGGTGGTAGTCGATTGGGGTTGGGACGACCTGTCGGCAGATTTGGCCGTCCTGAGGAGCGTCGATAGCGCTTATCAGATAGCTCGTTCAAAGCGACCGCAGCGGCGCTTTCCGGCATTCTGCATTGGGTGTGGGCGGAGTGTGAAGGGAGAGCGGGAGATCGCGGCAAAGCGCCCAAAAATCATACGGACTGGCGTCAGGCATGGCCCTCACTTGGTGCGCCCCGAAAGCATCGATTAGCGAATGGCGCCACAAGTCTGGCAGGAATGCTAGTTCTCTGTCGCCAATTGATTCGAAACCCCAAGTCCACGATCCGAGTATCGAAAGATCGAATCGAAAGATCGATTCTGTGCGGATTGGCAGCCTAAACCCTTTTGGGGCACGGCGCGGGACCATTTTCCGACTTTTCTGAATTTTTTCTGGACATCTGGCCGAATCGAACTGATTCAGATCAACCAGTTCGATCCAAGGGATGCTCCAGCCGGATAATCCTAAGTCGGCGTTTTGAAAAGCGTTCGTCTTGCACGCCGCTCCACCTGCCTCCAATCACATTCCAGTTGCGGCCAGCTTCCCGACGCTATTCGATAGCCCGCCACATCGAAATTGAAGAATGCGTTATTTTCTCCGTGCAATCGAGGCACCTTCCATACTGTCCCGCCTGTTCCAGCCGTGGAAACGCGAGAAATCGCCCGCATTCCATGCCTCGCGGAGCCCCGGCTTGCTCAGATCCCAGTCTGGGCGGACTTCACTGGTCACAGCGCGTAGATCGTGCCAAAGATCGATGACCGACGGACGCCCCCAGAACCAGTAACCGTTATAGATGCTGTAAATCACCAGACCCGGCTTGAGCACGAGCGTGTGCGGGATCATCGGATTGTTGTCGGGATCGGTGTACTCCTGGATGGCGAGATCCTTCTGAACCGTTCGCTCGGGGTCCGAAAGAAAGGTCCACTGGGCTCCGACTGACGCACGGAATTCCTGCAGCGTATGGTGGTCGTCGGTAGCGATCGTGGCGATCTGAGTGTAGGCCACTGCGATCTTCGGATAGAACGCGGCGAGTTCCAGATGCTGTTGGTGCTCTTTTGGGCAATAGTGGCCGCGCGCGAGCGTGAGGATGAGCGGATCCTCGCCCTGTAGCTCGCTGAGCTTGCGCAGTTCTCCGGTATGATCGGGCAATTCGTAGTCGGGGAAAATGGCTCCGGGCACGATATCAGAACGCATGATTCGACTCCTCCCGCTTCCTTCAAAGATCTTCTTTCAAAGATCGCTCCTGTTAAAGATCGCTCCTCTCAAAGATCCAGAGTGACCCCCGCGCTCGGCTGGGAACAGCATAGGAGTACATTGCCGGCACTGGGCCTCTCCAGCGGTTCAGGATTGTAAGTAACCGACCCGGCAATCAGCCCCGTCATGCAGGTGTGACAGACTCCGGTCCGGCACGACCATCGAACCGGAACGTCACACGCCTCCGCCAGTTCAAGCAAGCTCGCGAATTTCGGATCCCAAGCAGCGGTTATCCCGCTACGCGCGAATGAGACTGGTGGGCCAGATCCGGGCGGCCCTTGCGGCAGGTGAGGAGTGTGATCAACCTGCGCCATGCCAGGGGTAATCGCCTCGAGAGCACCGAAGATTTCCGTGTGCACATTCCCGGCGAGCACACCCCAGTTCCGCAGCCCATCGCGCATAGTCTGCAAAAATGACGTGGGGCCGCAGAGATAGAAGTCACTCCTCTGTGGCACGCCAATTCTCTCCAGCAACGCTGTGTCAATGTGTCCGGAAGCATCGAAGTCTGCTCCAAGTTGGTCGCTTGCAGTGGGCCTGCTGTACACGATGAATGCTCGTCCGCGAGAGAGTTGTTTCAGCAATGAACGCGATTCTTCCGCAAAGGGATGGTCGATGCGATTGTGCGCTCCGTAGATCCACCAGATTTCTCGCTGCGATTTTTCAGCAACGAGTGCGTGCAGCATCGACAGCACGGGCGTTGCGCCCACTCCAGCGCTCAGCAGAACCAAAGGATTCTCGCCCGGACGCAGAGTAAAGCTTCCGCGCGGCGCACTAGCATCCAATACGTCGCCTTCTCGCACACGGTTGCACAGAAATGAACTTCCAATCCCTTTCAACTCGCTCTTGACGCTGATGCGAAAATGGCTGGCTTCCGGCAGACCAGACAGCGAATAGCTGCGAAGAACCGGCGGTTTGTCCGGGTCGACGGGCAGGCGCAAGACAACAAATTGACCCGCCTGGAATAGAGGAAGAGGCTGCCCATCGATCGGCGCCAAAACGAAGGAGGTTACGTTATCGCTTTCCTTATTAATACAAGCGACTCGCATCTGTCGAAAGCCGGGCCAGGCTGGCGCTTGTTCCTCATGGGCGAGACCCGGATTCCCCAGCTTAGTCTTGGAACTCAAGTCTTGTTGCAGCATCGCCTGGAAGGAACTCTGCCAACCCTTGCTGAGTGCAGGAATCCGCAGGGCGCGTTGCAGCTGATCGCTCGATTGTCCCGGCAAATAGAGGAGGGCGTCAACCTCGGCCACACTGATTCGTTCTGGACCATCAGCAATTTTTACGATGTCATCGCCGGCACCAACTTCTCCTTCCTGCAAGACTCGAAAGTAAAACCCTGGTCTGTGATGCGCCACGAGCAGGGCTGCCATCCGAGGTTCATTCATGCGAATACCGACGCGGTAGCAGGTTACGCGCGGCTGTGTCACTTCCAATATCGCGGCACCAATGCGGTATCGATCGCCAATGCAGACCTCGTTGTCGAGCAGTCCCTCGACGGTGAAGTTTTCTCCGAACTGGCCGAAAACGAAGTCACTCCGTCCGAGAACCTGCTCCCAGTAGTGATAGGAGTCCATCTGATAAACAAAGACGGCACGCTGCTCCCCACCATGACCGGCGAGATCGCCCTGCGCATCGCCAACAATGTTGAGCTTGCGCACCATTCTTCGGCCCTCTACGGGAGATTTCCAGATCGCGGTGTGGACGGTCTTTCCGTTCCATGTCACGTCGCGTGGAAGACCGACATTTACTGAAAGCAATCTGGGCATTCGTACCTCGTCGAAGTCCAGCGTTTGATCAGAATCCTTTTATTTTGCCTGGATGCCGTTGTCGATGACGAACCCATTGCCGGCGCCGATCGAAACGGGAACCTAAGCGGCCGTGTTGCCGAGGACGTCGTAGCGATGTGAGCACCATTCATATTTTCATCTTTCTTCTTCTTATCTTCTTCGTATTGCGCAGTCGATTGAATCGGATGAGCTAACCAGATCAGACCAGAAGGCTGGGAGACAAACAATTGGACGATAGTATCGATCGGACCTTGGTATCAGGTCTCACGGTTGGTGGAACGGCCTCCAGGCTTTAGCACGCGTTGCGCAGCATGAGTAGAGAGGAGACCATCTTCTGAGAGAAATCAGTGATGACCTGCGAGTACGGCGTGCCGTAGCTTTCGAAGCTTTGCCGTAATAGCCGGATGGAATTATCGGTGATGGGCGCAGGCGCCTCCTCGTCGTGTGCGATCCATGCCGCAATGTGCATGAGTTCATCGCTATATTCGTTTAGAAAATGGTCCAGCGCCTGATTCTGGCGCTGGGTCAATTCCGAGCCGATCAACCCTCGCCCCCGATGCAAAAGAAGAGTGAGCTCCAGCAGGTAGATCGAGCGCAACGCTGGCTGAGCCCTCTGAATCCGCTCCCACTCGGCGACATCTCCCTCGCGCCGATGGCGAAACTCAAACTCAAAACGCGCGGCATCCACCCCCGATTCCAGGCTAGCGAAGTTATCATTGATCTGACTGCGGAGGCGGCTGATCTGTGAAACCGCAATAGCTCTGTCGTAAACCACCGGACAGACTCCAAGCTGTGCCAGCATCCGTACGTTCCGCACCAGCAGTTTCTGGAGTTGCTCCTCATCGCTCTTCGTCCCGAAGCGGTCGAAGATGAACCCCATGGCGAGAATACCCAAGAACACGCCAATTACTTTATCGCGCGCGATCGTGAGGTCGGTCTGGATCTGCGCATTCTGCAGGTTGACGAAGTAGAAGGAGAGCGCCATCTGCACGCCGAAATAGGAAAGCCGTGGACTGGACGTGGCGAACCACGCGGCCACCGCGGTCGCCGCCGCAAAGAAAACAGCAAACCCGACGACGCTGTCGAGCACCGGTAGGATCAGAATCTGCGCCGAAATCCCCAGGACCAGCCCTCCGACGACAAATCCGGCAAGGCGGAGAAACTGCTGCTGAAGCGAATTGCCAATCGTGCTCAGCGCAGTAACGATGCAGGTAAGCACGCTTGTGGTGCCGATGCCGGGCCAGTCGAGCGCGTTGTAAAGTACGTAGCAGATGCTGGCAGCCAGGCATCCGGCAAAGGCAAAGCGTTGATATTCCGGGTTGCGGAATGCGTCCGGCACAAACAGAGCACGCCACCAGTCCCGTTCTGCCGGGTTGTGGGAACCATCGACGATCTCATCGCGTTGAAAGACTTCGGGAATGAGTGCGACGGTTCGTTCCATCTCTTGAAGCATGGGAAGGCTGGAGGGTGGTTGCTCCTCGAGCACCGGGGGAGATGCGGAAATAACCCCAGACTGGCGAAGCTCCGTTCGGATCGCTCCGAGCCTCTCGGTCAGCGCCCGCAGGCGGATCGCGTCGTTATCGCTGGGCTGGGCGGGAGTGCGCTCGAGATCCGCGGCAAGACCAATGAGCCGTCCCGTCAGCGAAATCAAAGCGCTGCGCTGCGCCCGCCGGGTGGGGTCCAGGCCTTGGCGCTGCAACGCCGTTCTGAGTCGGCCAGTACCGATCACATCGTATTGAAGAATTCTGTCGCGAATCGACTTAGCTGGAGGATGCAGACCGGCAATGCTTTCCACCACCTGCTGCACTGCGAGCAACAGATTGTCGATCGATGTCATGAGCGGATCGGAACGATCGAAGATGCGGTACACCACTTCGGTTGCCACGGTGGCGCCCGCACCTACGGCGACTACCAGGACAGGCCAGAGTGTGCCTTCCACGAGTAACTCGCTTGGCAGGGGACGATCCCATATCGGCAGGGCAATACCAATCGGAATGGCGAAAGCCAATGCGGCTGCGTAGTTCGTCGTTGCGCGCATAACGAAAAAGATCAGATACAGGCTTCCGATTACCCAGAAGAAATGAGCGATGGGGTAACCCCGGAACAGCATAATCCCGAGCAGCGTGTAAAGGCTCGCGCCGACGAATCCAAGGACGATCAGTTGCGCTCCACGCCAGGTAGCGGCCAGATTTTCGCGAGCCACGAGAATCGCGTAGAGAGCGGCCAGGAACGCGTTAGGAATGCGGAAGGTCACGACGATGATCATGACCAGTGTGGCCGCGATGGTCATGCGGGTAACCGTATTCAGGCGTCCCGGATAGGAAGCAACTTCCCACCGAACAAATTCGCGAAACCAAAGCCAAGATGCAGTTCGGCGGGCTGGCTGGTGGCGGAGTTGAGTGGCTAGGGTCGCCATCTCAGGGCTTCCGTTTGTATCCGCGAATAACCACTACTGCAGATTCCCCCAGACGAATGACGTCGGAAGGCGGTGACAGAATCCGGATGCGGACGGGGTAACGGCTGGCAAGGTGTACCCAGCTGAGAGTGCGCTGTACGTCGGGCAGGCCCGATGTGACTCGTCCCACCAGCGAAGGATCGGGCGTAACACCGAATCCGGTGCTCTCCACGACGCCCGTGAGCCGTAATCCCGCATCGGACATAACGTAGACATCTGCGGTCATACCCGGCTTGATGTGCTTTAGCTGCGTTTCGCGGAAATTCGCCAGCACCCACCACACGCGAGTGTCGATTAGCGTAAAAATTTCCTGTCCTACGTGCGCATAAGCACCCTCGGAAATGACGAGGTTGGTTACACGTGCGTCGAATGGAGCGTAGACGCGGCACTGGTTGTAGTTGTATTGGGCGTTAGCGATTGCGGCGGCCCGTCCCTGCCGCTGGGCCACGAGGGGATCGAGAGTCAGTACGCTGGACTGCGATTGCTGAAGCTGTGCTGTGCTCTGCTCTGCCGAGGCCTTGGCCTGCGCCAAGGCGGCCAGCATGGAATTGAGGTGGGCTCGATTGAGAGCCAATTGCGATTCGGCTTCCTGCACGGACTGCGAACTGGCTCGCTCTGTCGTACGTGCCTGGTCCACCTGGTCAACGGTAACAAATTGCTTGACGAGCAGAGGCTCGACACGGTGCAGGTTATTTTCGGCGTATGCCCACTCGGTCTTGGCTCGATCCAGCGCAGCTTCAGAGTGGGCAACGTCAGCTTCCGCCTCACGGATCGAAGCCTGCGCCCGGTCGACGTTGGCGGTGGCGCTGCGCGTCGCCGCCCCGGAGGCGCTGACCGCGTGAACTTCGGCCTCAATGCGCCGCCGCTCGTCGACGATTTGGCCTTCGAGGGCCGCCTGGTCCGACACCGCGTGATCGAGAGCGTACTTGTAGGGGCGATCATCAATTTCGAAAAGTAAGTCGCCCTGTTTAACGCGCTGATTGTCGGCGACATTCAGGTGCAGTATAGGTCCCTCGACAACGGGGGCGATTCCGATGTAGTTCGCGAAGATTTCGGCGTCATCAGTCTGGGGGTGCCTGGTTGTGACCGAATAGACAGCAATCAAGCCGACCATCGCCAGCACAACCGTGGCGGCGGTGAAGACGCGACCGTACCCGCGGAGTTTTGCGATGCGATCGTCTTGCTCAGGTTGGTCTTGATTCGGCATCGCGTTTGCCTAGCTGTAGAACAGAAGCCACAACGTGCACGCGAAAAAGATCGCCATGCTGAGATACAAAAGTACAGGCGCACCCAAATATTCGGCGATAGCGGTGCGAGCGATCAGGGTGCGTGCGCCCGTCGCCAATAGCAGACCACCGACGGAGCAGAAGATCCACACAGGGAAAAAGGAGCCGAAGATGCTGTACTCAGGTGCGTGAGAGCAACCGACGAGCGCCAACGGCACTGCCAGAGATAAACCGGCGAGGCGGCGAAGCGAGATCTTTCCGCGTCGATTGCGCTCCGTCGATTCGATGTTCATTGCAGCGGACTGATATATGTCGAACATCGCTCCGATTAAGCCACAGAGTTGAAGACCGAATCTATTGGACGAAAGTATCGACAATACCTTGGCATCAGATGTTCACGTTGGAGCCTATGCATTCTGATCGTCAACAAATGGGATTCGGGTCCGCGATCGCGGTCGCCGAACGCGGTCAGGGAAAAAGATGCCAAGCTTCGTCAACTGGCTGAAGAGAAATGTGGCTTGTGCAGCCTCTGAAAGTAAGTATCCATCGATACTTTGGAATTCGATACTTTGGAATCGATTGATACGTTCGTCCAATAGACTCGGCTCTGCTCTTCTGCCTTAATCGCTACTAAACGCAAAAGAATTCGTTTTCCCAGTGATCGAGTACAAGCCATCGTTGAATGTTCTATTTTTATCGCTGCTTCTCTCCTGTCCAACGGCGCAGGCTCTGGGGCAATGTGCCGGCAAAGTGTCTTCTCCGGCAGCCGTCGCCGACTGTGCCGCTCGCGAAACTCCTCGCGAAGGGACAGCGATTCTCGACCCAGCCCACCCCTACACGCTGGCCGAACTGATCGACGTTGCCGAGGATCACAACCCCAGCACGCGCACGATCTGGGAGCGCGCGAAGCAGAAAGCGCGCGAACTCGGTTTGGCAAAAAGCGCTTATTATCCCCAGTTGGAGGGTCTGGCTGTTTTCGGCGACGAGAGATTGATCAATCCATTCCCGGAACCGCTCGCCCCTCGCGGCTACGTCATGGTCGAGATACCCGTTGTCCGGCCTGAAGTCACGCTCCAATATCTCATTTTTGATTTTGGTAAACGCGAGGGGACCGTGGGCGCCGCGAAGGCGGAGAAGCTCGCCGCGGGTGCAGACGTTATTCAGGTGAATCAGGCGCTGGCGTTTCGTGTTGCCAGTGCGTATTACCAGCTGGTGACTGCACAGGAAAGATTGAAGGCCACTCAGGACACGCTGCGAACTGCACAAACCACGCAAGATGCGGCGGAAAACCGACTGAACAACGGGCTCGCAACTCTTCCCGATGTTCTCAACGCGCGGGCAGAAACGGCACAGGCTGCGTTCGACGTGGAATCGGCGGATGGGGACGAAAAGATTGCCCGAGTCACGCTGACTGAAGCGGTGGGAGCCGATCCGTCTCCCAACATAGTAATTGACAGCCAGAGGAGTGCGCCGCTGCCGGAGAAACTCACGATGTCGATCGAGGCGTTGATCGATCGCGCAATGAAGGACCGTCCCGATCTCATGGCGCAAACTCTACGAATCCGCTCCGCCGAGGCGCACATTCGTGTAGCCAAGGCAGAGTATAAGCCGCAGATTGCTCTGTCGGGATCGGTTGCGCAGACCTCTTTATGGCCGACGGCAGATTACGGTGTCCTCGGCTCCGCCAGCGAGCCTACTTGGTCCGTCGCACTCGGCATCCACTGGCGCATCTTCGACGGAGGTGCCCGCAAAAGCGAACTGTTGATCGCCGAATCGAAACGCCGGGAAGCAGAGGATGAGCTTACGGCGATACACGACCAGACGACGCGCGAGGTCTGGACCGCTTACATCGCATTCCGGACGGCGTTACGAAAGCACGACGCCGCAGTGGCTCTTCTCGAGTCCGCCAACGCCTCTTACTCGGCTTCGCTCGATGCCTACAAATATGGAGTCAAGAACCTGGTCGATGTTGTTACTGCGGAACAGCAGCTGGCCCAAGCTCGCCTGTCTAGTGTTTCCGCGCGGTCAGAGTTATTTCTGGAGGCAGTCAACCTTGAATTCGCCACCGGAAATCTGCTGAGGAGTCAACCACCGGCGACAGCACTTCAACCCTAGGACGGACATCACTGATCTTGCCCAGCTCGCAATTGCCCCGGCTAGGCGGCGACGAACTGCTGGCCGCCGTCGACATCGTAGGTCGCGCCCGTAAGGGCAGTATTAGTCATGATGTGTACGGCCAGCGCGGCGACATCTGCCGGTTGAACCACCCGGCCGATGGGAAGTTTGGCTCGAAGCTGGCTGCGGCGGGTTTCGAGTTCATTGCCCAAGATTGAAGCGGACAACTGCGTGTCGACGAATCCGGCAGCGATCAGGTTCACGCGGATGGGCGCGAGTTCAAGTGCCAGATTGGCGGTAAGGGCGGGAAGCGCGGCGGTCACGGTCGATGCCATTCCGAAGCCAATCTCCGGGCGGCGACCGCCAGTGCCCCCCATGAAGATCAAAGTTCCGCCGGCCTTTACCTTGTCAGCTGCGTTCCGAGCGACTTCGATGAAAAGTGAAAGATGCTCGTCCAGCGCACCGCGCGCGTGAGCGGAATCCAGGTCGATGATCCGGCCGTAGTGCGGCCGGCCAGCTGTCACCATGATGTGATCGATGGAGGTCGGCAGGTCGCGGAAGAACTGATCGAGCAGCGCAGGATCCGTGGCGTCGAAAGTTGAAATACTCAACGCATCGACCTCTTTCGCGGCGCGCTGAAGGGGCTCCGGATTGCGGCCGGTGAGGATTAGCCTCGCGCCCTCCGCGCTTGCCCGTCGGGCCGTCTCAAGCCCGATCCCGGCGCTTCCTCCGATCACGACAACGGTTTGATCCAAAAGTTCAGGTTTGCGCCCGATGTGGGATGAAGTAACCGTAGTGCTCATAGTTCCTCCGATAAACCTAGGCTCGATTAGGCCAGAATCACGATGACAAATCTATTGGACGAACGTATCGACCAACACTAAATGGATTAGACATACGGCACAGAGTGGCGCGTACCTTATCCACGGCGCCCAATACAAAGGTATCGCCAATACCATCGTCCAATTGATTCGCCCACGCACCTCGGGTGTAATCGCTCCATCGCAGCCGATTCGGTCGGAAGAGCGACACCATAAGAGCGGGCTTGGCCGCACGGTTCGCCCGTCAGGAGAAAAACGATGAGTATTATCGATAAGGCGCTGGAAGCAAATCGCAACTACGCAAAAAAATATAATCCAACGCTGGGGAAGCGTCCGGCCCCTAAAATCGTGGTTGTCACTTGCATGGATCCACGACTTTCAGATCTCCCTGGAATCTTGGGTCTTCCGCAAGCCGACATCGACGTCATCCGGACCGGCGGGCCGGCGGTAACCGAAGATGTTCTTGGTGAACTTGTTGTTTCCAACCGAGTGCTCGGAACTAAAGAGATACTGCTTCTCAACCACACCGGCTGCGGGTTCACGACGTTCACGGATCAGGAACTGAACGCGAAGCTGATCGCTTCTACCGGAGACGCTTCGCCGGCTCCAATGCGCTTCTTCTCCTATAAGGATCCCGAGGAAAATACCCGGGAGCAGATCAAGAAAGTGAGATCGCATCCCTGGATCGCCAAAGACATTCCCGTGCGCGGCGCCATTTTTGACGTGAACACCGGTCTCCTGCGGGAAGTGCAGCCAGCTGCAGAGCAGAATGCGGCCTGAAGAATGGTGGCTCTTCCGCGATATCTGCGAGGCGCGATGACGAAAACGACGAGCTTTCAACTGGACATTCGCCCGCTCTTTACGGAGCGAGACATTCAAGGCATGAAGAAGGGGTTCGACCTAAATAGTTACGATGACGTCAAAAAGCACGCTGGCGCCATTTACGATCGTATTCGTGGAATCGGCGGCGCCATAATGCCGCCTCCACTACCAAGAGGGGAAGGTCCCTGGCAGCAAGCTTGGATCGAACTATTCGCCAGGTGGATGGCGGATGGCTTCCCACCCTAGTCGGCCCCCGCTGAACGAGATACGACGCCGTTAGGCTTGGCTCGACTCATTCAACTTCGCAAAAGCTCGGTGGTACGCCCCAGTCATAGAAATCAGTAGTAAACAGGAGCATCACGATGAATCCGACAGTCAGCCATGATCTCGATCGGCACGATCTGGATAAGCACGATCTCGATCAGCTTTGCATCAATGCAGCCCGGGTTCTCTCGGTCGACATGAGCGAGAAAGCCAAATCCGGTCACCCCGGATTGCCGCTTGGGGCCGCCCCGATGGCTTACACCTTGTGGGATCGGATTCTGCGGCACAATCCCGCAAACCCTCGTTGGGTGAATCGCGACCGTTTCGTCCTTTCCGCTGGTCATGGTTGTGAGCTGCTTTACTCGCTGCTTCATCTCACCGGCTACAAGATCAGCATGGAGGACCTTCAGAATTTTCGCCAGTGGGGCAGCAAGACAACCGGCCATCCGGAATATGATCCGGATCTTGGGATCGAGGCAACCACAGGTCCTCTGGGGCAAGGCATCGCCATGGCAGTTGGAATGGCGCTGGCCGAAGCCCATCTCGCGGCTCGTTTTAACCGGGATGGGTTTCCGGTAGTCGATCACTTTACGTTCGTGCTGGCCGGCGACGGAGACCTTATGGAAGGAATTTCGTCGGAGGCCGCATCACTGGCTGGCACGCTGCAGTTGGGAAAACTTATTTGTCTTTACGATGACAATCACGTATCGCTTGATGCGACCACCGACCACGTTTTCACCGAAGACAGGTGCGGCCGCTTCCGGTCATTCGGATGGCACGTGATTTCTGTGCCGGACGGAAATGACCTCGAAGCAATTGAAGCAGCCATCCGGGAGGCTATGGCTGAGAAGCAGAAGCCATCGCTGATCTCCGTACGAACTCACATTGGATATGGGAGCCCGCTGCACGACTCACCGAAAGTTCACGGCGAACCCATGGGACCGGAGAACGCACGCGCGACGAGAAAAAACCTTGGATGGCCGGACTTGCCACCTTTCACCGTTCCTGCTGAGGTCCAGACTCATCTTCGTCAAGCCATTCCGCGCGGAACAGCACTTGAAGCAGAATGGAACGGCCTCTTCGGACGTTACGCTGAGAAGTACCCCGATCTGAGCCGTCAATTCAAGAATATGTTGGACGGAGTGTTTCCTGAGAAATGGGATTCCGGTCTTCCATCCTTCTCGCCGAGTGAAGGAGCAATATCGACCCGCGACGCTTCAGGCAAGACCATGAACGCGATCGCTGCGGCACTGCCAGGGTTTGTTGGCGGCTCTGCCGACCTTGCAGGCTCGAACCGAACGACACTGAAGGGCCTGGGGGATTTTGGCTTCGGCGACAATCAGGGCAGAAACATTCACTTCGGCGTTCGCGAGCATGGAATGGCAGCTATGGTCAACGGATTGGCGCTGCACGGCGGCCTCATTCCGTTTGGCGCGACCTTCTTCAACTTTTCAGATTACCTGCGGCCTTCTCTGCGTCTCGCGTCCCTGATGGGGGTTCACAGCACTTTCATCTTCACCCACGACAGTATAGGCCTCGGCCAGGATGGGCCCACGCATCAACCCATTGAGCACTTGACCAGTTTGCGAGCCATGCCGAATTTGACGGTTTTTCGTCCTGCTGACGCCAACGAGACGGCAGCAGCCTGGCGCGTGGCGATCGGACTCCCCGGTCCGGTCGCATTGGTCTTGACTCGCCAAGCGTTGCCTGTGCTGGATCTGAAACAATTCTCAGTGAGCACTGGGGTCGCGAAGGGCGCATATGTTCTGGTCGATGCGCCCGACCCCGACCTTATACTGGTCGCGACTGGGTCGGAGGTCCAGTTAGCGCTCGAGGCCGCGCGGGCCCTTGCTAAATCGGGCACAAGAGCGCGTGTCGTATCGATGCCATCGTGGGAACTCTTTGCAAAACAATCCGCTGAGTACCAACATTCAGTTTTGCCCGTCGACATCCCCACGCTGGCAATTGAGGCGGGCGCGACTCTTTGCTGGCACAAATGGGTAGGTCGAACCGGCGATATCATTGGACTTGATCATTTTGGGGCATCCGCGCCTGGTGAAATAGTTATGGAAAAGCTGGGATTCACCGTCGACAACGTGGTCAAACGCGCGTTGAAACTTCTGCATCACGAAGACGCGCCGTCCACTGCGGCAGCGTGACCCCTCGGCCAGCTAGAGTCGGAGTAGCTCTTAATGGATATGAAAGAGCAACAAATTCGGGCAGCTCTGGACGAGCATTGGTCGGCTTCTGCGGCCGGCGATCTCGATGCGGAGCATGACATTTATCAAGAGAACGCGGTCTGCGAATACCCGCAATCGGGTGAGCGAATATTCGGCAAGGAAAATCTGAAAAGCCTGCGGGGACATCATCCAGGCCGCCCGAGTGGATTCCAGGTTCACCGCATCAGTGGCTCAGGAAATCTCTGGGTCACGGAATATGTGATCAATTACGCCGGAAGACCCGTGTACACCGTCAGCATCATGGAATTTGAAGAGGGAAAGTGCCGGCGAGAAACACAATATTTCGGCGACCCATTTGATGCGCCATCCTGGCGAGCCCAATGGGTCGAGCAGGTGAGGCATCCGATCGAAGCTGGCTCGCCTAAGTAACGCTGCGCGGCCGCAGTTGGAACATTTTACTTGGTTGGACTCTCTGCAGTTCGCGGTGCCCGGCGCGAACCGCAGTCCGGTCATCCATGGAAAGGATTACGGTCATGGACTCATTACGAAATGTCTTGACTCGCTTGCAACAACAAGGCGCGGCGCTAGGCCATTTCAACGTTGCCGATCTGGTTTTGCTGAAAGCGGTTGTGGCAGCCGCGGTTGAGGTCGGAGTTCCGGTAATCGTTGGCGCCTCGGAAGGAGAGCGAAACTTTTTGGGGACATACGAGCTCGCAGCCCTTGTGAAAGTCATGCGCGAAGAACATGGCGTTCCGGTTTTTCTTAACGCAGATCACACTCACTCACTGGCGAGAGCAGTGGAGGCGGCCAAGGCAGGGTTTGATTCAGTCGTAATTGATTTCTCCGCCTTAGCCTTCGACAAGAACGTTTCCAGTACAAAGGAAACGGTTGAAGCCATTAAAGCGATCAACCCCGCAATCATTGCGGAGGGAGAGATAGGCAATATCGGAACCGGCTCCGAAATCCACGAAACCGTTTCTAACGATTTTCAGAACCTCAGCACGCCTGAAGAAGCTCGACAATTCGTCGCCTCGACTGGAATCGACGTCCTTGCTCCGGCGGTCGGCAACATGCATGGCATGCTAAAAAGCATGGTTCAAGGGAAATCCAAAAAGCATTTGAACATCGAGAGGATCGCCCAGATCAAGAAGGCAGCCGGAGTATTTCTCACTCTGCACGGCGGGTCAGGAACAGATGATGGAGATTTCGTGCGTGCGATTGCTGCTGGAATCAACATCATCCACATCAACACCGAACTGCGCGTCGCATGGCGACGGTCTCTGGACAGCAGTCTGACCAGTCAACCGAACGAAGTTGTGCCCTATAAGATTCTGCCGCCGGTCTTAGATTCTGTGAAGCAAGTCGTGAGTTCCCGGCTGAAACTTTTCAATGGTCAACTGACGTCCGAAGAAATGCATTTGTCAGCTTGAGGATCAGGATCCTGCAAGTTGTTGAGAGTTCGTGTAAGTCGTTGAAGATTGGTGTAAGTGATTGAAAAGTCCTAGAGGGCGTCTAGCAGCCCGCAGGACGCATAATTTTTCGTTCCACGTCGCTGAGTACGCGTGCGGGAATAATTCTTCACGCCAGGGCCGTTTCCGGCTCCGCAATGGGCATTCTGCAAAACGGCCGGGCCGCCAATGAGCCCGGCTGCGTCGTCTCGCCTCCAAATCGTCTCATTATGATACACATTCAGTACAATATTATAGCTACCGCATTGTACGCACGAACAAAATGCGAATAACCGTGGGGGTCGCCCTCGGTTCATTTTTGTCGATTCAATTCCTGGCATCCAGTTTTCTTTTTTATCCCGAAGGCGCGCTCTCTCCGCCGACAGATTCATGCAACTCGCCGGCGGCAGCACACACATTCGCCGAGTGCACAGATTACTTGCACAAAACTTTTGCAGAAGCACGTGCAGAAATCTAACCAGGCACTGACATGGTTGCGTGGATCACGTGAAGCAACGGCGTGGGGTAAACGCCAAACCAGATCAACAGGAGCGCCAACACAGCCAGCATGAAGGCACCCGACCAAGCTCCGCGATGATTGACCGATGGGGCCTGAGTAGTAGCGAGCTCAGACGGGGCCGAGTATAGAGCTACGACGACGCGCAGGTAATAGAAGAGACCAGCGACACTGGTGACAACCAAAATGATGATTAGCGGCCATGCGGCAGCAGCCGCTCCGGCGTCGAGCACATAGAATTTTCCAACGAAGCCCATGGTGGCGGGAATGCCGGCGAGGGAAAACAGAGCAGCGGTGAATACGCCCGCCATCACCGGCCGCCGCCAGAAGAGGCCGCGGTAATCCTCCAGATCGTCGGCGTCGCGCTCGGAGCGCGAAAGAACAGACACAATTCCAAAAGCTGCAAGGATGCTCACGGTGTACGCGACGAGATAAAAGCTCACCGCCTCGATCGCCATGGTACCGCCCGCCAAGAACGCAACCAGTATGTAACCAAAGTGAGCTATCGACGAGTAAGCCAGAATGCGCTTTACATTCGTCTGCCGCAGTGCGAGTAAATTGCCGGCGCACATCGAGGCAATGGCGATGGTCGCGAACACTAAGAAAATGGGGCGATACTGCAGCGCGCCCGAGAGCAACAAATAGCGAAGCGACAGCGCAACCATCGCGCTTTTGGAAGTTGTGGCGACGAATGCCGCTACCGGTGCGGGCGCGCCCTGGTAAACATCCGGCGTCCACAGGTGGAATGGCACGACTCCCAGCTTGAAGCCGATGCCAGTGATGGTCAGCACGATGCCCGCAAGGAGCAGAGGGAATCCAGACCCGTTCGCGGACACTTCGCGAATACGCGAAAACTCCATGCTTCCGGTCACGGCGTAGATGATGGCTGCGCCGAAGAGTAGGAATGCGGCGGAAGCCGACGCCAGAATCAGATACTTGGTTCCGGCTTCCAGCGCCAGCGCGCCGTCTTTCAAGTACGCAACCATGGCGTACAACGAGACGCTCAAGATCTCGAGTCCGAGAAGAAACGACACAAAGTGACTGCTCGCCACCAGCACCGCGCATCCCAAAGTCGCGAGGAGGAGCAAGAGATACAGCTCTTCGCGATGGCCGCCATGATTTTCGAAGTACCGATAGGAAAACACTGCCACGGCTATGGCGGAGAGGATGATCAGTCCGATGTAGAAGAGCGCATATCGATCCACGAGCAAAAGCGATGTTACTTGTCGCGGGGCCAGGGTCACGGCGTCCGCGATGGAAATGAATGCGGCGGCCAGTCCCACGAGGGTAAGAACCATCGCCAATGCATGGCTGCGCTTGCAAGCGATGCCGAGCATGACCATGACAGCAGTCGCTGCGATCAGAATCAATGGAAGCAACGCAAGTGTGTCGGCGGCGTTCACTGCTTATCTCCGTAAAAGCGCAACCGACATCTGAGCGTCGCGCTGCAGGTTGTCCAAAGCCGGTCTGAACGTATCAAGCACAGGCTGCGGATAGAATCCAAGCCACAACAGGCCCCCGATCATCACGGCTATCATCGCTACTTCCCGTGGCGTTAAGTCAGGGAGTTTCCAAGCGTGGGTATTCTGACCGAGGAAGGCTCGCTGAACCATTCGCAGGGCATAAAAGGTAGAGGCGAGCACGCCAAGAGTTGCGACGAAGGTGATCGGGATGCTGACTTTGTATGACCCGAGCAACACGAGGAACTCTCCGACAAAGTCGCCTAAGCCCGGCAGGCCGAGCGAGGCCAGACTGAAGAAGAGCGCAGATCCGCTCAGGCGCGGCACGACGCTCCAGAGACCACCCATGCGATCGAGATCACGAGTGTGGATGCGCTCTTGCAATCCGCCCACCAGAACGAAGAGCCCACCCGTGCTGAGCCCGTGACAGATCATGGTTATGATCGCGCCCTGCAAAGCAAGCGGGTTCCAGGAGAAAATCCCCAGCAGCACAAACCCCAGGTGACTCACGCTGGTATACGCGACCAGACGTTTGAGATCCGTTTGCGAGAAGGCCATCACGGAACCGTATACGATACCTATGACGGCCAACACCAAGGCCACCGGAGTAAATTCGTGAGCCGCGCGTGGAAACAGAGGGATGACGAAACGCAGCAGACCATATGCACCGGTCTTCAATAGTAAGCCAGCCAGAATAATGCTCCCGGCGGTCGGAGCCTCGGTGTGAGCGTCGGGCAGCCACGTGTGAAGGGGTACAACCGGCAACTTCACCGCGAAGGCACCAAAGAAGCCGAGCATGATCAAGAGCTCGGCGCCGCGACTAAACTGCGTGCCCAATAATTCGGAATATTCGAACGTGTAGATCCCTGTGGCTCGATGATGGATGAAGTAGAGTGCAAGGATCGCGATCAGCATCAGCAGACCGCTGCACTGCGTGAACAGAAAGAACTTCACTCCCGCATAGACACGTCGCTCATGGCCCCAAATGACGATCAAGAAATACATGGGGACGAGCATTAGTTCCCACGCGAAATAGAACAGGAACAAGTCGACTGCCAGAAACACACCTGAGATTCCAGCGAGAACCCACATCAGGTTGAAATGGAAAAAACCGACTCTCTCCCGGATTTCCGTCCAGGACGCCAGCACCGACACGATGCCGAGGAAAAACGTCAGCATCAACATCAGTAAACTGAGGCCATCCAACGCGAGATGAAAATGGATGCCAAATCCGGGTATCCAACTCCAGTCAAGTTCTTCGAGCCATTGATTCGTTCCGCGCGAAGCTCTGCCAAACCAGATGATCGCAACCAAGAGAAGGTCGAGGACAGTCGCGGCAAGTGAAATCCAGCGCGAAACCTGTTCGTTCCACCTGGCGGCGATCCAAGCGAGAACGCCGGCGCTTAGAAGAATGCCAATGAGCCAGATTAGTATCATTTGAAAAACACCATGGCTATAAACAGTACCGACCCCGCCGCCATTGCCGCGGCGTACCAGCGCACGCGGCCCGTCTCGGTGCGGCTTAATGCGCGATACGAGAGCTCAGTCAGACGCGCCACGCCGGTGTAAAACGCGTCGACGAAATCACTCTTGTTAATCTGAGCTGTCCAGATGAAGGGCTGCACGAAGACCTTGTCGTAGATCCAGTCGAAGCCCCAATCGGCGAACCACCATTGGTGCAGGATGCGTCCGACCGGGTTCGCAACCAAAGTGTCGGCCAAGCTTCGCTTCTGCAAGTGGAATAAGTACGCGAAGTAGAGGCCGATCAAGAATAGGAATGCAGCAATGGTCTCGGAGCGGCCTTCGGTCAGACCGCCAGCATGAATTTCGAGTGTCGCCGGCAAAACCGACTGCAGCGCTGCCAGCAATGGCTGCTTCAGATACCCGCCGACGATGGAAAGGAAAGCCAGCACCAGGAGAGGGATCGTCATGGCGTAGCCGGGCCTCTTGGTCACTGGCGTACCCAGCGGGCCGAAGAATACCCGGAAGATCATTCGGAATGTGTAAAGCGAAGTGAGCAGCGCACCGGTCATCGCTGCCAGCCAGAGGAGCGGGTGTCCCTGCGGTGCCGACCACGCATCCCAGATGATCAGGTCTTTACTGAAGAAGCCAGCGGTGATGAACGGCAGGCCTGCCAGCGAGCAGCCGGCGATGAGAAACGTCCAGAAGGCGACCGGCATCTCTTTGCGCAACCCGCCCATCTTGAAGATGCTGTGTTCGTCATCGAGCGCATTGATGATCACGCCCGCTCCGAGAAAAAGCAGGGCCTTGAAAAATGCGTGGGTCACAAAGTGGAACATGGCTGCTTGCCACGCGCCAACCCCCAGCGCCAGAAACATATACCCAATCTGGCTCATGGTGGAATAAGCCAGCACACGCTTGATGTCGTGTTGCGTAAGCGCACTAAACCCGGCGAGCAGCAGCGTGACCGCACCAACAACGGCGACGGCGAATTGAGCCGACGGCGCCAGTGCGAATAAAACGTGTGTACGCGCGATGAGATAGACGCCAGCGGTAACCATCGTGGCAGCATGCAGCAGAGCGCTCACCGGAGTCGGACCAGCCATCGCGTCGGGCAACCAAACTTGAAGAGGAAGCTGCGCCGACTTGCCTACTGCGCCACCTAGGAGCAGAAACGCCGCCACGACCGCATACGTTGACCCTGACGGCCACTGTTCAGAAGCGCGCTGCATGAGGTCCTGAATGTGTAGCGTGCCCAGACGCGTGAACAGCAGAAACAGACCCAGCGATAGTGCGGTGTCACCCACACGGGTTGCAATGAACGCCTTGCGCGCAGCGGCACCGTTCGCGGGGTCGCGATACCAGAAACCGATTAACAGATAGCTGCAGAGCCCCACGCCTTCCCATCCCAGATAAAGAAGGAGAAGGTTGTTCCCTAGCAGCAGCGTGAGCATCGAAGCGACGAACAGGTTCATGTAAGCGAAGAAGCGGTTGAAGCCCTCGTCTTCGTTCATGAACTCGGCTGAATAAAGGTGAATCAGGAAGCCAACGAATGTGACCACCAGCACCATCACGAGCGAGAGCGAATCAAGATAGAGGCCAATCTGCGGGTCAAAGCCCCCTACTTTGATCCAGGTCCATAGGACTTGAGTATATGAGCCTCCCGGCGGAGGTGCCGTAAAGAAGTCCACCGCCACAAGAATTGTGATCAACGCCGAAAGACCGATCGATCCCACTCCCAGCGCCGTCGCCGCTCTTCGCGACAGACGCGAGCCACCCAGCATGAGCAGCAGCGCACTCGCAAAAGGCAACGCCGGAATGAGCCACAACAAACTGTTCACGTTATCCCCTCATCCCGCTCAGTTCGTCCACGTCCAAAGACTTGAAGCGGCGATAAATCTGCACCACCAGCGCGAGCCCTACGGAAACTTCAGCTGCTGCCATGGCCAGAATGAACAGAAATACAACCTGACCGTCGGCCTGATGCCATCGCGACCCGGCGACCACAAATGCCAGTCCCGCCGCGTTGAGCATGACCTCAAGCGACATCATTACGAAAATTAAGTTACGGCGTACGAGAAGGCTGGTGAGTCCCAGCGAGAACAAGATCCCCGCTAGCAGCAGTCCGTCTCTCATGGGTATTTGTGTCATGTTGAATCTCCGGCTTTTCGCTTTCGCGGGCTCCGAGGTGGTAAGCGCCTACCAGACCGGCCAGCAAGAGCATGGAGGCCAGTTCCACGCCAATCAGATAAGGACCGAACAGGGCAATCCCAACCTCTTTCGGCTCGATTGCGCCCGTGCCCAAGCCCGGCGTGCCGCCTCTCACCAAATAGAGGACCTCTATAATAAGGATGGCGGCCAACAGCACTGGGCCGGTCCAAATTCCCGGGGTTAGCCACTCTTTCTCCGTCTCGACCTCATGCGCGCCCAGGTTGAGCATCATGACTACGAAAACAAAGAGCACCATGATGGCGCCGGCATAAACGATGACTTCGAGGGCCGCCACAAATGGGGCGCCGAGCACGTAGAACACCACCGCTACCCCAAGCAGCGACACGATCAGATAAAGCAGCGCGTGTACGACGTTCAGACGAGTCAGCATCAGGACCGTCGATATAACGGCGACTGCACCCGCAATGTAAAAAGCTAGTTCCATAAACGTCTCATGGTAAAAGCGAACGGACATCGACGGGCGGCGCTTCGTGTGCGGCTTCGCCCTTGTCCTTGCCGCCGATTTTGGCTCCCGCCACGCGCCAGAAGTTGTAACCCGGATATTTGCCGGGACCGTCGATCAGCAGGTCGTTTTTCTCATACACAAGATTCTTCCGGTGGAACTCTCCCATCTCGAAATCGGGCGTAAGTTGGATCGCATAGGTCGGGCAGGCCTCTTCGCAATAGCCGCAGAAAATGCAACGCGAAAAATTAATGCGGAAGAATTCCGGATAACGGCGTCCAGTGGCGTCCTCAGTGGCCTGAAGCGCGATGCAACCCACCGGACATGCCACCGCACAAAGGTTGCATGCGACGCAACGCTCGCCTCCATCGGGATCGCGCGACAGAATGATCCGGCCCCGATTGCGTGGCGGGAGATACGGCTTCTGCTCGGGATATTGAACCGTGATCCTCTTCTGGAACGAGTGCAGAAACACGTACCAGATTGTTCTGAGTAGGCTGAGCATCTTCTATCTCCAAATGAGTACGGCCGCACCGGTCACGAGCAAGTTGGCCAGGGCCAGAGGCAGCATTACCTTCCAACCCCACGACATGAGCTGATCAAATCGCGGACGCGGAAGCGCCGCCCGCACGAGGATAAAAAACGAAATGAAGAAGAACGTTTTGATCAGGAACCAGATCAATCCGGGAAGAACGGGCCCCAGCCATCCGCCAAAAAAAAGTACTGCAATCATGCCTGAGATCAGAGTGACTCCCATGTACTCTCCGACAAAGAACATGCCAAACTTCATGCCGGAGTACTCGGAGTGATAACCGGCGACGAGTTCGCTCTCGGCCTCGGGCAGATCGAACGGGATGCGGCGCGTTTCGGCGAAGCCGGCAATCAGAAATAAAACAAAGCCGGGGAATTGCGGGATCACGAACCAGATTCTTCTTTGCGCTTCGACGATCGCTGGGAGGCTGAAGGATCCGGCTAGCAGCACTACGCCCATGAGTGAGAGGCCCATGAAGACTTCGTAGCTCAACATTTGCGCCGCGGCTCTCAAGCCGCCAATGAGCGCGTACTTGTTGTTGGAAGACCATCCGGCCAACACAACGCTATAAACGCCGAGCGATGACATGGCGAGAAAAAACAGCAGCCCGACATTCAGATCGCTGACGATAATTCCTGGGGCGATTGGGAGCACCGCGAAAGACATCAAGACCGTGACGAAGATGATGGCCGGCGCCATGATGAAAACAGGTTTGTCCACAAAGGGAGGAATCCAATCTTCCTTCATGAATATCTTGATCGAATCGGCCGCTACCTGAAGCAATCCGAATGGCCCGACGCGGTTTGGTCCGTACCGGTCTTGCCACAGGGCAAGCAAGCGCCGCTCAACCCAGATGAGGAAGGCCGCAATCGACATCGCCACAATGACAACACCAAGGATCACGAAAATCTGGTGTGGAATTGTCATCTTGCCCCCGCGATTGTTCCCCAGGCAGGGAGGGTCATACCAACCAGAGGAGCGGTTCCAACCGATAGCGCGGCAACACCGCGAGGGAGATCAGGACGAACACGAACGGGCAAGCGAAACTTATTGCCTGCGTAACTTATCTCGACTTCCTGATTCTCCGTGAACTCGGCTGAATTGACGGCTACGTGGGGCTTCGGCGTCAGTTCCGCAATTCCCGGCGCAGAAAGGCTGAGCTCATCGGAGCCAAAAATGTGAACCATGGGCAGGAGCAGCCACTCGCCTTCGCGCGGCTGAAATGCGGCGGGAATGGCGTTGAAATAAGATTGGCCATTGGCCGCGGCGGGCTCCAGGATGCGCACGCCGGCATCGCCACCACGCAATGGTCCGCCAATTTCTTTCTGATAATTATTGACCGCCTGAATCGAGTTCCAGCTTGGCGACCAGAAGAACGGAATCAGCGCAGAAGGCGGCTGATCTGGCGTTCCCTCCATGGAAAACGAAAGAGGAGAATCAGGATCGTTAGGCGGCTTGGGCTCGGAAATATTGATATTCACGAGCGCGGAGGTACGGCCGCTCTCGCGGTGCGGCGAGCGTGGGATCTTTGCGCCGGCGATGCGGAATGCGGCCGACGGTGCGGCATCGCGCACTGGCGCAAGTTCTGGCAATGCCTTAGACATTGCCGCCAGCACATCATCCAGATTCTGCCATTGGTCGGGCTTCAACCACCGCCAACTTGCCATGACGTCATTCTGCGGATCAAATACCTGGAAGAATCTCTGGGCGCGGCCTTCGCTGCTGACGAAAGTGCCGTCAGATTCGGCGAAGGTTCCGGCAGGGAGGACGAGTTCAGCTTTCTCGGTGGTCGAGTTGGCAAGGTGATCGAGGACGATTATGTGCGCTGCTGTCTTGAGAAAAGAGTCGACATCAGCGGCGGGCGCGCGGCGGTAGAGATCGTTTTCGAGGATGATCACCGTATCGGCGTGACCTTCGTTGACTGCCTGAAACGCGGCGCTCAGCGGGATTCCGCCTATGAGTGTTGCGCCAACGGTGTTGCACTCGGGCACGGTAAAGCTCAGACCGGCCTCCAGCGCCATCGCCACATTTGCGGCCGCCTCAATCACAGCCTGGCTGCAGCAGCTCGCACCGGAGATCACCAGCGGCTTTTTCGCGGCCTTGAGCGCGCCGGCAATTTCACTGGCCAGCGGCCAATTCTCCATCGCGTGCACGGCGCCTGAGCGCGAGTCGAGCGCATGGGCGACGGCGAATCCAAGGCGAGCAAGATCGTCGGGCGCAGCGTGAAATGTCGCGGTAGCAACGTCGTCTAGTCGAGTTGCATACGGCGTCGCAATGTAAAGCGGCCCTTTCGCGCCCTGCATGGCATCGCGCACTCCAAAATCCATCCATAATGGGATATTGAGTTTCTTCGCAACTTCCATGGGCTGCTGGCGCACCGACTGCCGGACGGCAAGCGCCATTCTGGGGGCGACATTGGTTATGTCCTCGCCCAGAATGAACACAGCGTCGCACTCCTCGATCTCGCGTAGAGTTGGCGTCCGCATAGGTCCGCGACGCAGAATCTCGATCATTCGCCCGACGAGACTTGTTTCGGAATCGCTCATCCCGGTGTGGAAGTGATCTGGCCCCACGAGAGCACGCAGGGCAAAGTTCGATTCGAGTGACGCGCGCGGCGAGCCAATCCCGATTGATCTTCCCTTCCCGACGGTTTCATGCAGATGCTGTTGAGCCGCCGCTGCAGAAATCGGCTGGCGTTGCAGCACGGGCTGGCGGAGACGCCGCTCGCTATTGACGAACTCATAGCCAAATCTTCCACGATCGCACAAGAAGTAGCCGTTCACTTCATGGTTGTAACGGTTGACGATGCGGCGCAGGCTGCCGTAACGCTCGCCGGCGTCGACGTTGCAGCCGAGAGCGCAGTGCACGCAGACCGAGGGTGCGAACTGCTGGTCCCACTTGCGGGCGTAGTGGTGTTTCAGAGTCTTATCGGTGAATACGCCGGTGGGACAGATTTCCACCAGGTTGCCGCTGAATTCATTTTCCAGAACGCCGTCTTCGTGACGCCCGAAGAAGACCGTGTCCCGAGAAGCGAATGCATTCAGATCGGTGCCGCCCGCGTACTCGCGATAGTAGCGCACGCAGCGGTAGCACTGGATGCACCGGTTCATCTCGTGATTCACCAGCGGCCCCAGATTCTGATTGTGAAACGTGCGCTTCTCGAACTCGTAGCGGCGATAGTCGTGACCAGCCATCACCGTCATGTCCTGCAAGTGACACTCGCCGCCCTCATCGCACACCGGACAATCATGCGGATGATTCAGCATCAGTCCTTCGATAATGCCGGCGCGGAAGGCGGTCACTTCGGGATCAGCGATGGAAATGCGCGTGCCATCCTTGGCGGGCGTCAGACAAGACATGACGATCTTGCCGTGCTCATCGTGCTCATCTTTGAACTGTTTGACCGCGCACTGGCGGCAGGCGCCCACCGATCCCAGCGCCGGATGCCAGCAGAAGTATGGCAACTTGAAGCCCTGCGACAGGCACCCGTGGAGCAGGTTCTCGTCCGGGTTCATCTGGAACGGTTTGTTGTCAACGTAGACGGTCGCCATACCTATCTCCACGGGCAGCGGTGCTCGCTGATGTGCCGTTCGAAATCGGCGCGAAAATATTTCATCGATGTTTCCAAAGGATCGGCTGCCCCCGGCGCGAGCGCGCAAAACGTGTTTCCGGGACTCCACATCTTGGTTTGAGCGCCAAGCTTGTCGAGGTCTCCGGGCTTTCCGTGGCCGTCTTCGATCGACCGCAAAATTCGTTCCGCCCAGCCCAACCCGCTCCAGCAAGGTGTGCAGAATCCGCAGGATTCGCGCGCGAAAAATTTTGTCATGTTCCACGCCATACCGACCGGGCAGGTGTGGTCATCGAGAACGATCATGGTGCCCGTCCCCAGGCGGCTGCCGGCTTTGGGCATCTCGGTGAAGTCCATGGGAGTATCCAGGTGCTCTTCGACGATGAACGGTGTCGAACTGCCGCCGGGCAATAACCCGCGGAATTTCAGCCCGTCGCGCATTCCCCCGGCGTGCTCCTCGAGAATCTCGCGCACGGTGGTCCCCATCGGCAGTTCCCAAAGGCCGGGACGCTTCACTTTTCCACTTACACCGTAGAGTTTGGTGCCACCGTCTTTGGTTTTGCTCAGGCCGTGGAACCACTCCGCGCCGTGGTTAATGATGTGAGGAACGCAGCTGATCGTCTCCACGTTATTGACAACCGTTGGTTTACCGAACAGACCCACCACGACGGGAAAAGGCGGCTTCGCTCTCGGGTTCGCGCGCTTACCTTCCAGTGCATTTAATAATCCCGTCTCATCCCCGCATATGTAACGGCCGCCGCTGAGGTGCAGATAGAGCTCAAGGCTGTAGCCGGAACCGAGGATGTTCTTCCCCAGATAATGTTTCTCGTAGGCCTCGGCGATGGCGCGTGAAAGGCGTTCTGCAGCCAACGTGTATTCTCCGCGCAGAAAGATGAATGCAATGTCGGCTTCGATGGCGAATCCCGCGACGATTGCGCCTTCGATGAGCTGGTGTGGATCCCGCTCCATCAGAAACCTGTCTTTGAATGTGCCGGGCTCCATCTCATCGGCGTTGACCACCAGATAGGTCGGGTTGGGAACGTCTTGACCTGTCGGAACGAACGACCATTTCAACCCGGTTTGAAAACCGGCGCCGCCGCGGCCACGCAGATTGGCAGTCTTCACTTCATCGGTGACCGCCTTCGGCGTCATGCCGCCACTCAGAACTTTGCGAATGGCCTGGTAACCTCCGGCCTGCTCGTAGCCGCGCAAGTCCAGAGGCACCCCGTCTGGGCGCATGTTTCCGGTTAGCGGCTTTTCGATAGTGGCCGTCATTTATATCTCTCAAGTTCCCTGTCAATTTTCTGCGTATCCAGATCGCTGTGCAGGTCGCTGTCCACCATCATGGCCGGAGCGTGATCGCAGCATCCAAGACACACGATGGGCAGCAGAGTGAAGCGATGGTCAGGCGTAGTTTCGCCGTACTCAATCCCGAGACGCTCGTGAAGGTGCTCGCGCATACGGTCGTGGCCCATAATCCAGCAGCTCACGCTGTCGCAGACCATGATCACGTGGCGTCCAACAGGCTTGCGAAAAATTAGGTTGTAAAATGTCGCCACACTATCCACGTCCGTTGCGGACATTCCGAGATGTTCCGCGATGTCACGAACGCTTTCGTCTGAGACCCAGCCGCGGTGCCGCTGCACGATTTTTAGCGCGTCAATGCAAAGCGCGTCGCGCTTGGGATAGTGCACCGCCTCAGCTTCGATCTCGCTAATCTCTTCCGCCGTCAGCATCACTCAATTCCTCACCGGTCGATATCCGCCAAAACAAAGTCGAGGCTTCCTAAAATGACAACCAAATCGGGGATCATCCGGCCTCGCGACAGCCAGGGCAACATTTGTATGTGAGCGAAGGAAGGCGTTCGGATACGAGTTCGATACGAGACCGTACTGCCGTCGCTCACCAGGTAATAACCGTTGTTGCCTTTGGTGGCTTCAATCGCGCCGAGCGCCTCACCCGCAGGCAACACCGGTCCCCAACTCACGCTCAAGAAGTGCGTGATCAGCGTTTCGATGTCGTGCATGGTGCGGTCTTTCACCGGAGGAGTAGCCAGAGGATGATCCGATTTATACGGACCCTCGGGCATATTCCTGACGCATTGTTCAATGATGCGAAGGCTCTGCCGTATTTCTTCGATACGAACCACCGCTCGGTCGTAACAGTCGCCGTTCTGTGCCGTTGGAATGTCAAACTGAAACTGCTCGTATCCACAGTAGGGTTGCCGTTTGCGAAAATCCCAGTCGAAGCCACAAGCACGAAGATTAGGACCGGTAACTCCCCACTCGATCGCTTCATCGACCGTGAAGCTACCGATCCCTTTCGTGCGCGCTTTGAAAATAAAATTCCGCATCACGGTGCGGTCATATTCGACGAGGCGGGGCGGCAGGTACTTGATGAAGTCAAGGAACATTTTGTCCCAGCCTCTGGGCAAATCGGCGGCAACTCCTCCGATGCGAAACCACGACGGATGCATGCGCGCGCCCGTGATCGCGTCGACGATGTTGAAAGCGCGTTCGCGGTCGTTGAAGGTGAAAAAGACCGGCGACATCTGACCGAGGTCCTGGGCGAAAGTGCCGTACCAGACCAGGTGACTGATAATGCGGAACAGTTCTGCCAGCATCACGCGAATGACCTGAGCGCGGGGCGGTACGGTGATCCCAGCCAGCTTCTCGACCGCGGTGAGATAAGCCAGGTTGTTCATTACGCCGCCCAGGTAGTCGATGCGGTCGGTGTAGGGAATGTATGTGTGCCACGACTGGCGCTCGCCCATCTTTTCAGCGCCGCGATGGTGAAAGCCGATCTGCGGAATGGCGTCGACAATCTCTTCGCCATCGAGCTGCAGCGCAACGCGTAAGACACCGTGCGTGCCGGGGTGCTGCGGGCCCAGGTTCAGGAACATAAAATCCGAGCCGTCGCGTTCACGGCTCATGCCCCACTCCTCCGGACGGAAACGCAGCGCCTCTTGCTCGGCATTTTCCTTTTCCGGGGATAATTGATATGGACCCATTTCGGTGGCGCGAGCTGGATGTTCCTTGCGAAGCGGGTGTCCCACCCAGCTGTTCGGCATCAGGAGCCGCTGCAGATGGGGATGGCCATCGAAGACAATCCCGAACATGTCCCACACTTCGCGCTCGTACCAATTTGCTGCGGGCCAGAGGTCTGTGATACTGGGCAGCGAAGGGCGGTCTTCGGCGAGTGCTGCCTTGACGCGGACATACTCGTTTCGATCGAAAGAAACCAAGTGATAGACAACCGTAAAATCGCTGGCCGGCTGCCCGTCACGGTGAGCTCTCATCCGCTCATCGATGGCGGAGAGGTCGTAGAGCATTTTGTACGGCTGGTCTATCTCTTCTTTGAGAAAGCGGAGCAGTTGGGGCACGCGATCTTTTGCGACCCAGAAAGTAGGGATGCGATCGTGCGTGTCCTGCGCCGCGACGGCCGAACCGAACCGGTCGCTGATCTCCCGCGCAATTGTCGGGTGCGCGATTGTGGGATGCGCGATTGTCGGGGTTGCGATCATACGTCTTCGGGCTCCCTGAGGGTCGTGGTTTTCTGCCGAGACGGCTGCATCAGGTCGCGCATGGATGGGAGCGGAGACCGAACTGTCTCCTGAGGCCCCACGACCCAGCTGAGTGGGCGCCGCTCTGTTCCCACAGCTTTCTGCAGCAACAGCAATCCTTCCAGAAAAGCTTCAGGACGGGGCGGGCAGCCGGGCACATAAACATCTACAGGAAGAAATTTGTCGACACCCTGCACTACGCTGTAAATGTCGTACATGCCTCCAGAGTTCGCGCAGGATCCCATCGAGATGACCCATCTTGGCTCCATCATCTGTTCATAGAGTCTCTGAACGATGGGCGCCATCTTCATAAAAACCGTGCCTGCGACGACCATGAGATCGGCTTCGCGAGGCGTGCCTCGAATCACTTCGGCGCCGAAACGCGAGACGTCAAACTTGCTGGTAATGCTGGTGGCCATCTCGACGTAACAACAAGAGAGCCCGAAGTTGAATGGCCATACAGAATTCTTGCGGCCCCAATTGACCAGATCCTCCAGCCGCGAAAGAACGACGCTGCGACGAACCGTCTGATCGAGTGGCTCCCGGTCAGGCGTTGCTACCAGGCCGGTAACGTCCGGTTTAGTTAGTGACCACCGCATCAGTTGCTCCTCAACGTTGTCGCTTCCGTGACCATTCCAGAGCACCGACTCTCCAGAGATAAACGAGCGCCGCGCCGAGCACCCCGACGAACAACAAAACTTCGCAATAGCCGGCCCAGCCCAGCTCGCGGGCAGCTCCGGCCCACGCGAACAGGAAGACCGCTTCCAAGTCAAAAACGACAAAGAACATGGCCACTAAGTAATAGCGCACGGAAAAACGCACACGCGCCGAGCCTTCCGAAACAATGCCGCCCTCAAATGGCTCCTTCGTGGCAGGTTCAGAGTGATGGGGCCCTAGCAGATAGGAAACAACGAGAGTGGCCGCAACCAGGACAAGCACGAGCGCGAAATATGCCATCAGCGGCCACATAAATACAGATTCTTCCTTCGCCAGCTGATCGCTCAGCCCGCGCACTCAATCGGACGTCGACCCGAAAGACTCGGATATCTACAGTCGCGCAAGGGTCAACGCAACCGGAGGACCAAAATGTGGTGATCTGAAAAACCATCCCCACGCCATTTTCTTGGGTAAATGAGCAGGTTCCGAAAATACAAGGTGTCTGAACTTTGCACTGAAGACAGAGGACTGGCACCGGGCCAGAAATCTGTCACGACTTTGTCGAGAGGCTCACGCCCGTGCCTTATTCTGTCGGCATTGAAAAATCTAACCGGAACAGAACCTTTAAGTGTTGAACTTTGACGAGCCGAATCACGGCGACGTGCCTGACGTTAAACTTGGCAGCTGATATGCAGCGTTATCAAGAATCCAAGAGAGCTCAGCGTTTGCATCTGGAGCATGTAACGGGATCACCAAAGGAAACGAGACCATGAAGATCGAGAATTCCACGGCGACCATCACCAGGGAGGTCCGTCTGGCGCGCGCTTCGTCTGCATACTGGAGAGTTACTTTCGACCACCCTCCGCTCAACATCTTCGGTCCGGAAACCATTCCGCAATTGAACGAGGTCATCACAGCCCTCGAAACTGACGAGCAGGTTAAAGTTGTCGTCTTCGACAGTTCCGTGGATGGATTTTTCCTTACGCACTACGATTTTCTGGCGAAGCCTGAGGAAACTACGAGCCTTCCGCCGGGGCCAACCGGCTTGCCACAACTTCCGGACATGCTTGTACGGCTCAGCCGCGCTCCGGTTGTGTCGATCGTTTCCGTGCGTGGGCGGGCCACTGGAGTGGGCAGCGAGCTGGCGCTTGCGAGCGACATGCGTTTCGCCAGCCGTGAAAAGGCGATCTTCTCGCAGTTCGAAGTGGGCGCCAGTCTTGTACCCGGCGGCGGCCCTATGGCCCGGTTGCCTCGCTTAATTGGACGGGGCCGGGCACTCGAAATTCTGCTCGGGGCGGACGACATCTCGGGTGAGCAAGCCGAACTTTACGGCTACGTCAATCGCTCGCTTCCTGACGCTGAACTCGACGATTTCGTCGACGCACTCGCTACCAGAGTTTCATCCTTCGACAAGCAGACGATCGCCGACACGAAACGCCTGGTGAATCTGAGCAGCTTGCCGCCCGACCCGGAAATCGAAATCGAGTGGAATGCATTCCTGGCCTCGCTCGCGCGCCCCGACGCGCAAGCACGGATTCGAGCGCTATTAGATCGAGGCCTTCAGAAACCGGGAGACGTGGAAACCCGTCTTGGATATCACGTTGGGCAACTTGGCTTAGCGGGCCAGACGGCGTCAGATCGCAGATGAACTGGGCGCCGCTCGCACGTCGAGTTGACGCTAGTGATATGGGCGCCTCCGTAACCGTGGAACCAGAGGCCTCAAAACGAAGTTTGGATTCGCGCCCACCACGAATGACAGAGCTTTGGCAGGCGAGCCAGATTATTGCCGCACTTAATTTCCAACTGGCGGGCTGAGTCTGCGAAATATTCCTACGATAGAACCTGCAGGTGCCGGTGAAACTTCACAAAGCTCGATTCGGCGGTAAGACGGCTCCAGATGGCATTGCGAATGCTCAAAGAAGTGTGCTGCCAAAGTTCTGTAGCGGCAAACCGTCGAGACGCAGGTGAACAGACAGATGGTCATCTGGTTGCGCAGACATTGGGATAAGCATTTGAAGGGATCACTTTGTTGCCTTGCCATCTTCTGTTTGGCGAGCTCGACCGCGACGGCTCAACAACAAACCGACCAGCTGCAGCAGCAACTGGAACAGCTGAAACAGCAGTATGAGTCGACCACGCACGACCTCGAGCAGCGGATTGCGGCTTTGCAACAGCAAATCGAAAAGGAAAAGCAAGACAGAGAACAACAAGCTGAGAAACAGAAAGCAGAGAATGCAAAGCAAAAGGAGGCGACGGTTTCGACGGCAGAGTTAGCTGCCCAGCAAGCCGAGAAGACAGTTTTCGCGTCCAATCAGGCGGGGGCAAAGTTCCAGGGCGCTGTCGCTTCGGAACCATCGTATGACCTTCTGAAAGAGGCAGACGAGAAGATTGAAAAGCTGCAGGAGCGGGAAGGCATCTTTGAGTTTCACGGGTACTTTCGCTCCGGCTACGGCCTCAACAGCGTCGGAGGGCAACAGGTTGCCTTTGAAGCGCCGGGAGCTGAGGCCAAGTACCGCCTGGGAAACGAAGCGGAGACTTACGCAGAATTGATCTTTGTCAACAACTGGGTGAACCCGGACCACAACGCCGACAAAGCCTGGTTCAGAAGCGAGTTCATGGTAGAAGCCAACACTTCGAACTCTGAGAACTATGCTCCGGTTGGCAACTCCGTTGGCGCCGATCAGTACCGCTTTCGCGAAGCCTTCGTTCAGACGGGCAATGTTTTCGAGAGCCAGCCTCACGCCAAGTTCTGGGCCGGCGAGAGATACTACCGCCGCCAACACGTCGACAGCGACGATTTTTATCCTCTGGATATGAGCGGTTACGGCGGTGGCGTGGAAGACGTGAATATCGGAGTTGGCAAGATGGCCGTTGCCTTTCTAAACGCGGCGCGGCCCGACGTGGTTACGGAAAACGGCAACCTGGCGAAGAGCAACATCGATGTTCGTCTCTACGACCTGAAGGGGCCGGTGGGTCTGTGGGGTCTTTGGTTCGATTACGCAACTTCAAAAGGGGGCACTATCACATCGAGCACAGCTCCCGGCGTAACTTCTCTGACCAAAATTCCCACAAGCGATGGCTACGCGTTCGGGTTTAAGCATGAGCAGTTGGAGTGGCATGGCGGATACAACACGTTCATGATCCAGTACGGAACGGGAGCGGCGAGCAACTTCAGCAATCCCGGAAACGGCACCACCATCCCGAACCCGACGCCCTACATCAATTTCTCAAGACAGTTTCTCTTCACTGAGCAAATGGTATTTCAACCCAACGACAAGTTTGCGGTTATGCCGATCTTTGTTTTCCAGCGGACCAAAGACGGGAATCCGCAGCACGACTGGGTGCAGTGGGCGTCGTTTGGCGTGAGACCGGAGGTTTTCTTCACCAAGCACCTCTCGCTCACGGGTGATTGCGGGTTCGATCACACGCATCTTCCCGGGTCTTACGACGGATGGCTGCGTAAATGCACCATCGCACCTCAGATCGGACCGGACAGAAAGTTCTTCGGCCGGCCCGTGCTGCGCGCGTTCTTGACGTATGCCAACTGGTCGGACGGATTCCAGGGTTTTGTGGGCGGCGTCCCGTTCGAGAATCGAACGCACGGATTCACTTACGGCTTACAGGCCGAGCATTGGTGGTAGATCTCAGCAAACCAGGCCACGCAGAAGCCAGAAAATCAGTCTGACTTCGACCTTGGGGCGGAATTGGGGTAAAAGAAAAATGGCAAGTCGAGAACTTCTTACTGGTCCCGGCCGCTCACAGAGCGCGCCGCTCATCCTGGCATCTCCGAATTACACGCGCCCTCTGGCCGTGGTCACCACGCTGTTCTTTATGTGGGGTTTTCTGACCTGTCTGAATGACATTCTGGTCCCCCATCTGAAGTCAATCTTCGACTTGAGTTACGCGCGAGTCATGCTGGTCCAGTTCGCGTTTTTTTCGGCTTACTTCTTGTTCTCGGTGCCGTGGTCGAGAATCGTAAACAGGATCGGTTATCAGCGGACGATGGTGGTCGGACTGCTGACCATGGCTTTGGGATCGTTCTTGTTCCTGCCGGCGGCGTCGGCCGCGTCATACGGCTTGTTCCTAACCGCGCTCCTCATTCTCGCCGCGGGGATTACGGGACTGCAGGTGGCAGCGAATCCCTATGTGGTCGTGCTGGGCAAACCTGAAACAGGATCGAGCCGGCTTGATCTGACCCAGGCGTTCAACTCGCTGGGCACAACCATTGCACCGAAAATCGGAGGCCTGCTTATCCTGAGCACGGCGCCGCTGGCGATCGAAGAGCTTAACAAGCTGGCGCCGCAGGCGTTACATGCGTACCGGGTTCAACAAGCGGCCTCGGTGAAGATTCCATACACGATTATCGGCGTAGCACTGGTCCTGTTGGCGATTTTGATCGGCACGTTCAAGCTGCCGAAAATCGAGACCGCAACCTACCGCCGGGGGGAGAAAGCCACCGACTCAATATGGACGCATCGCAACCTGATCCTGGGAGCGATCGGAATCTTTGCCTATGTGGGCGCAGAGGTTTCCATTGGAAGCTTTCTGGTGAACTACTTCGAGTCGCCTGACATTGCCGGGTTTTCGGCTAAGACGGCGGCCGGTTTTGTTTCGTTCTACTGGGGCGGAGCCATGGTTGGGCGCTTTCTTGGCGCCGGACTTTTGCGGCGGTTCAAGCCTGGGAATCTCCTGGCCTTATGCGCCGTCTTCGCAACGCTGCTCGTCGGTTCTTCGATGCTGTTGGGCGGACACACTGCGATGTGGGCCATCCTTGCCGTCGGGCTCTTCAATTCCATCATGTTCCCCACGATTTTTAGCCTGGGCGTGGCGGAACTCGGTCCGTTGACGGGCAATGGGTCAGGGATCCTGAACATGGCCATTGTGGGCGGCGCAATTCTGCCGGTGATTCAGGGAGTCATTGCCGACCATGTAGGCATTCACCACGCGTTCGTCCTGCCCGTGCTCTGCTACTTGTACATCTTGTACTACGGGCTCAGCGGATCGAAGCCAAACAGTGAACGCTACGCAACGGCTTGATAGACAACGGACGGAGGAGGACTGCTAAATGCTCATCGCCGGGGATATTGGCGGCACCAAGACGGACCTGGGAATCTATTCAAAGGAATCTGGGCCGCATGCGCCTTTGGTTCAAGCAGAGGTTCACAGCGCCGACTATCCCAGCCTGCAGGCGATCGTGGTCGAGTTTCTCTCAAAGAACAAGCTCTCAGTCGAGGCGGCAGCCTTTGACGTCGCCGGGCCGGTGATTGACGGTCATGTGAAAACGACCAACCTGCCCTGGGTCATGGATGAAGGATCGCTGAAAACGGAACTGAACCTGAGTTCCGTTCACTTGATGAACGATCTTGAGGCAATCGCCCGGGCAGTGCCCGTCTTACGGGCAACTGACTTGATCACGCTTAACCAGGGCTCTCCCGTCGCAAAAGGAGCGATCGCGATCATCGCGCCGGGTACGGGCTTAGGTGAATCGTTTCTCACCTGGGACGGTTCGCAGTATCTGGCCCACAGTTCTGAAGGCGGTCACTCCGATTTTGCACCGACGGATCAACGGCAAATTCGCTTGCTTGAGTATCTCTCGCGGCGATTCGATCATGTCGGAGTCGAGCGTGTATGCTCGGGAATCGGCGTCCCCAACATTTACGAATATCTTCGCGACGAAGAGAAAATAGCGGAAAAGCCCGGAGTCGCCCAATTGATTGCCTCTTCCAAGGATCGCACGAAGGCCATTATAGAAGCCGCGGTCGACCAACATGATCCAAGCGAATTGTGCCGGGCGACGGCCGAGATGTTGGTTTCGATCCTCGCGAGCGAGGCAGGAAATCTCGCATTGAAGGTTCTCGCCACAGGCGGGGTTTATTTGGCCGGCGGCGTGGCTCTACATTTGCTGACTGTGTTGCAACAGCCTCGATTTATGAACGCTTTCACAAGAAAAGGTCGTTTCAAAGATGTGATGCAGCGCATCCCAGTTCAAGTCATCACGGCGCGCGCAGCCTTGATCGGAGCCGCAAGCTATGGGCTTGAGAACCTGAAAAACCGGAAGGGGTAAAAGGATAATCGATGAGTGAAAAGCTTCCCGTCGTGTATTTAGCCCGACACGGCGAAACAGCGTGGACAATTACGGGGCAGCACACCGGCCTCACCGATCTGCCACTCACCAGCCGCGGGGAGGACAATGCGCGACGGCTGGGTGAGCCGTTGAGCCGACTGACCTTCACAAAGGTGTTCACCAGTCCCCTGCGGCGAGCGATGCGGACCTGCGAACTGGCCGGATTCCAGTCGGTGGCTGAAGTTGACCGCGACCTCGTCGAATGGGACTATGGTGAATATGATGGCCGGGTCACGGCCGACATTCTTCGAGAACGTCCGGACTGGCAGTTGTTCCGCGATGGCTGCCCCGGCGGCGAATCGCCGCAGCAAGTCGCAACGCGGGCCGACCGTGTGGTACGGCGCGTGCAGGCGGTGACGGGCAATGTTCTGCTCTTTTCCAGCGGACATTTCTTGCGAGTACTCGCCACACGCTGGATCAAGATCGAACCGGTCAACGGCCAATCTTTAATGCTGAGTACAGCGAGCCTGAGTGCTCTGAGCTACGAAAACAGTCTTTCGCAGCCCGCAATCAGTTTCTGGAACGATACCCATCATGTGCTGACATCAAATGGACAAGACCGTTTGACGGCTCGTAAGAACGATTTCACCACTCAGGAGGCACCACAATGAGAGCGACGCAATTGCTTCACGATGAAGGCCAGAGTTTGTGGCTCGACAACATCACGCGGGATCTGCTCGACCGCGGTACCCTCAAACAATACATCGACGAATTTTCCGTCACGGGACTAACCTCGAATCCGACGATATTCGATCACGCGATCAGAAACAGCGCGACGTATGATTCCGAGATCATTGAGAAGCTGCGGGATGGAAAATCAGGGGAGGGGCTCTTTTTCGAACTGGCTCTGGAAGATCTCACCCGCGCGGCAGATCTATTTCGCCCGATTCATGAAAAAACCAACGGAGTGGACGGATGGGTCTCGCTGGAAGTATCGCCGTTTCTTGCATATGACGCGGCCAGCACCATCGCTGCAGCGAAAGAATTATTTGCCAGAGCGGGCCGTCCCAATCTGTTCATCAAGATTCCAGGCACCGCGCAAGGCCTTCCCGCGATCGAGGAGGCCATCTTTGCCGGTATACCAGTCAACGTAACGCTTTTGTTCTCGCGCGAGCAGTACTTGTCCGCGGCGGACGCGTACATCCGTGGAATCGAACGCCGCATCGCAGCCGGCCTCAATCCCCAAGTCGGCTCGGTGGCGTCGCTCTTTATCAGTCGCTGGGACGTGGCCGTTGCCGGCAAGGTCCCTGAGAAACTTCGTGACCAGCTTGGCATCGCAATCGCCAAGCGCGCTTACAAGGCAGCCAGCACTCTGCTCGGTTCCGCGCGTTGGCAGCGCGCTTACAACCTCGGCGGCCGTCCGCAGCGTCTCTTGTGGGCAAGCACTGGGACCAAAGACCCTAAAGCTTCCGACATTCTCTATGTTAAAGCCCTGGCTGCACCTTTCACAGTAAACACCATGCCCGAGGCAACCTTGAAGGCCCTGGCGACTCATACGGAATTGGGTGAGTTGCTGCCGCTTGACGGCGGGAACTGTGAGGAGGTACTGGCGGAGTTTGGCGAGGCGGGCGTAGACGTTGATGCTTTGGCGGCGCAGTTACAGACCGAAGGAGCCGAGTCGTTCGTGAAGTCCTGGAATGACTTGATGAACGTGATTTCTTCTAAGAGCGCTTCGCTAAAGAAAAGTGGCACCCTTAAGGCCGCGAGCTAAATCAAAGAGAATGAAGCTCATAGGGTAAGCGGGAATATAAAAGGAGTATGCCAATGGCAGCACGGGTCGAACCACTGACAAAGCAGCCCAAGACCAGACGGACAGCCTGGAGCGCTCTGGCGTCACATTACAAAGCGGTTTCAAAGCTGCATCTGCGGCAGCTTTTTGCGGACGATCCGAAGCGGGGTGAACGTTTGGCAGTCCAGGCCGCTGGTCTTTACCTTGATTACTCCAAGAACCGAGTCACCGATGAAACGCTCCGGCTCCTTCTTCAGCTGGCGGAGGAGACCGGCCTGCGGGCACGGATCGATGCCATGTTCCACGGAGAGAAAATCAACATCACCGAGAAGCGCGCAGTCCTGCATGTTGCCCTGCGCGCGCCGCAAGACGCCTCCATAGTCGTCGATGGAAAGAACGTAGTGCCTGAAGTCCATGCCGTGCTCGACCGCATGGCGAATTTTTCCAACCGCGTGCGAACGGGCGAATGGAAGGGACACACCGGCAAACGCATTCGGAACGTGATCAACGTCGGCATCGGCGGCTCCGACCTGGGTCCGGTTATGGCCTACGAGGCCCTGAAGTATTACAGCGAGCGAACGATGACCTTCCGTTTCGTATCGAACGTGGATGGCACTGATTTCGCGGAGGCCGTCCGTGACCTCGATCCGTCGGAAACGCTGTTCATCATCTCTTCGAAAACCTTCACCACTCTGGAAACGATGACCAACGCCCACACGGCTCGCGACTGGTCGCTGGCTGGACTCGGGGGCGACGAAAAGTCGGTGGCGAAACATTTCGTCGCAGTCTCGACAAATGCGGCCGAGGTTGCGAAATTCGGGATCGATACCGCCAACATGTTCGGCTTCTGGGACTGGGTTGGAGGACGCTACTCGATGGACTCCGCTATTGGCCTGTCGACCATGATCGCCATTGGCCCGGAGAATTTTCAGGCCATGTTGAATGGCTTCCATCAGATGGATGAACATTTTCGTACGGCTCCCTTCGAACGAAACCTGCCGGTGCTGATGGGTCTGCTGGCGATCTGGTACAACGATTTTTTTGGAGCGCAGACGGTCGCGGTCCTGCCCTACGAACAATACCTGAAACGTTTCCCGGCCTACCTCCAGCAACTGACGATGGAAAGCAACGGCAAGCATGTCACGCTTGACGGGAAGAAAGTTACGCACGAAACCGGTCCAATATATTGGGGAGAGCCGGGGACCAACGGCCAACACTCTTTCTACCAACTGATTCACCAGGGAACCAGACTCATTCCCTGCGACTTCATCGCTTTTTCGAAGCCACTCAATCCACTCGGGCGGCACCACGACATGCTGATTGCCAACGTCTGCGCGCAAACCGAGGCGCTGGCTTTCGGCAAGACGCCGGAGCAGGTCGAGGCGGAAGGCACCGCGAAGTGGCTGGTTCCGCACCGGGTATTCGAAGGCAACCGTCCGTCGAATACGATCCTGGCCGATAAACTCACGCCGGAAATTCTCGGAAAGCTGGTAGCGCTGTACGAGCACTCCGTGTTTACGCAGGGCGCAATCTGGAACATCGATTCATTCGATCAATGGGGCGTGGAACTGGGTAAGGTACTCGCGCAACGCATCATCCCTGAACTCGAGAGCAAAACAGAAACGCCGCTCGCCCACGACAGTTCCACCAACAACCTCATCAGGTATTACCGGAAATCGAAGCAGTCTTAATCGAGCAGTCTTAATCGAAGCAGTGCTGAAGGAGATTCGAAATGCAACTCGGCATGGTGGGTCTGGGACGGATGGGCGCCAACATGGTGCGGCGACTCATCCATAAGGGTCACAGCTGTGTGGTGTTCGACAGGTCGTCGCAAGCAGTCAGCGAGTTAGTCACGGATAAGGCGACCGGCGCACCATCGCTGGCCGCTTTGGCGAAACAACTCGCGAAGCCACGCGCAGTCTGGCTCATGGTACCGGCTGCGGTTGTGGACGAAACGATCAATGAACTCCTGCCTCACCTGGAAGCGGGGGACATCCTGATCGACGGCGGCAACTCGTATTACATCGACGATATCCGGCGCGCGAAGGAACTCGCTTCGCGGAAAATCCACTACGTGGACGTGGGGACAAGCGGAGGTGTGTGGGGTTTGGAACGGGGTTATTGCATGATGATTGGCGGAGAGAACGAGGTCGTCAAGCATCTTGATCCGATTTTCAACGCGCTCGCGCCCGGCATGGGCGAGATTCCACGCACCCTCGGCAGAGAGAAACTCGATGGCACCTCTGAGCAGGGTTACCTGCACTGCGGACCCAATGGCGCCGGCCACTTCGTCAAGATGGTACATAACGGGATCGAGTATGGGGTGATGGCAGCATACGCCGAGGGTTTGGGCATTCTGCGTTCGGCAAACATTGGCAAGCAGAAAGCGACCGGAGCCGATGCTGAGACCACTCCGTTGCGCGATCCCGAGCACTATCAGTTTGACTTGAATCTGCGCGACATCGCCGAGGTATGGCGTCGCGGCAGCGTAATCGCTTCCTGGCTGCTGGACCTGACGGCCAATTCGTTGGTGGAGGATCCAAGTCTATCGAAATTTGCCGGCCGCGTTTCCGATTCCGGCGAAGGACGTTGGACGATCAAAGCCGCGATTGATGAGGCTGTACCTGCGCCTGTTCTCACCTGCGCTCTTTACGAGCGATTCAGTTCCCGGGGTGAGGCTGACTTTGCCGACAAGTTGTTGTCCGCCATGCGTTATCAATTCGGGGGACACCTGGAAAAACCCGACGATAAAACCAAGGCCGCTTAAGGAGATCACTGTGACGAATTCGGATGCGTTGGTTTTCTTTGGTGCCACCGGCGATCTCGCGTACAAGATGATCTTCCCTGCGCTGCAGGCGATGGTCAAGCGCGGCCACCTCGACGTGCCGGTGATCGGTGTAGCCAAGGCTGGATGGACGCTCGAACAGTTGAAAGCGCGAGCTCTCGACAGCCTTGAAAAACACGGTGGAGTCGATGCCGCAGCATTCCAGAAGCTATCCAGCCTGCTCCGCTATGTTGATGGAGACTATCAAGACCCGGCCACCTTCGGAGCGCTTGGCAAGGAGATGAAAACGGCGCAACGGCCGGCATATTATCTGGCCGTCCCGCCTGCCATGTTCGAAACCGTCGTGGAGCAGTTACCACGCTGCGGCAGCTCCACCGATGGTCGGATCATCGTCGAGAAGCCCTTCGGTCACGACCTGGAATCGGCCCGACATCTCAATCAGGTCATTCTGCGGCATTTCGATGAACCTGCAATTTTCCGTATCGACCACTACCTGGGGAAGCGGCCGGTGCAAAACATGACCGTATTCCGTTTCGCAAATGCTTTCATGGAAGCGTTCTGGAACCGGAACTATGTCGAAAGCGTGCAGATCACCATGGCCGAGGATTTTGGCGTTCAGGGCCGCGGCGGCTTTTACGATCAAAACGGTGCGATCCGCGACGTCATCCAGAATCATTTGTTTCAGATACTCTGCAATTTGGCAATGGAGCCTCCGGTCGGAATGGACAGCGAATCCATTCGCGATGAAAAGGTCAAGGTGCTGAAAGCGATTCCGGCGCTGGATGAAAGGGACATTGTCCGCGGGCAATTCCGCGGGTATCTCGACGAAAAAGGAGTGGCGCCCAACTCCAAAGTCGAGACCTTCGCTGCGCTTCGACTCGAACTCAATTCGTGGCGCTGGCAAGGCGTGCCCTTTTACATCCGCGCGGGAAAGTCTTTACCCGTGACCGCCACGGAAGTCATAGGCAAGTTACGCAAGCCGCCCACTGAGATCCCGGCGGAGGTTCTGCACTCGAATTACTTGCGTTTCCGGATCAGCCCCGATGTTTCAATCGCTATGGGTATGACGGTGATGGGTCCGGGAGAGAAATTGACCGGTGAACCGGCGGAGATGATTGCCAACAAGCCGCCCGACGCCGAAGAAATGAGCGCCTACGAACGAGTGCTTGGAGATGCCATGGCCGGCGACGCTACCCTGTTCGCACGCGAAGACTATGTGGAACAGGCGTGGCGAATCGTCGATCCGGTGCTGAAGCAAGTTACTCCGGTCTATCCGTACGATCCAAAAACCTGGGGGCCGCAGGAGGTTGGGCAAGTGACGCCGCCAGGAGGCTGGCAGAACCCGATCGTGGGACACGAACTTTCAGCTGTCCCGGGTCGTGCTGCTTGATGGGAACGTAACGGCAAGTTTGGAGTTCTGCACAGGAGGCGAGATCGCGTGAAGATCCAGGTGTTTGACGATGAGCAATCGACTGCACGAGCGGCCGCGCGGTGCATTGCCGCCGAAGCAATTGCCGCGGTCGCGGCCCGCGGAAAGTTCGTGCTCGCGGTCAGCGGCGGTCGTACTCCTTGGATCATGCTACGGGCTCTAGCCAACGAAGCTCTTCCTTGGGAGCACGTGCACGTAGTGCAAGTGGACGAGCGCGTGGCCCCGGCCGGAGATGCCGACAGGAATCTCACGCATCTTCAGGAAAGCTTGCTTCAGCACTCGCCGATTCGACTCCAGCAAATTCACGCCATGGCCGTGGAATCGGCGGACCTCGAAGCTGCCGCGATACAGTATGCCTTGACGCTCTGCAGCATCGCAGGATCGCCGCCGATCTTGGACCTAGTCCACCTGGGACTTGGGCCGGACGGGCACACTGCCTCTTTGGTGCCGGCGGACCCCGTGCTCAACGTCGCTGACAGGGACGTGTCTCTGACTGGCGTTTACCAGGGAAGGCGGCGAATGACGTTGACCTATCCCATCATCAATCGTGCGCGTCGCATTCTCTGGCTGGTGACCGGCGGTGAGAAAGTTGGCCCGCTGGCGCGCCTGCGCAACGGCGATGCCTCCATTCCCGCTGGACGCATTCGGCAGGATCGAACTCTACTCTTCGGTGATCGTGCGGCTCTCCCTGATTTGACAGTCGATGGATTAAAGATGACCGGGTAAGTCTTTGCTGGCAGCAATCTCTGAAAACTCATACTCCGAAGTGCGACCGGGAAGGTTGTTTCTGCTGTAAATCTAAAACGAAATAAAGGCCCGAACTGTCGCCGACAGAATATTCTTCGAGTAGAAGAAAACAATCGCCGCGGCGACGCTGTGTTGCAGAACATGAGCAACAGCGCTCCGGGTCCACACAAGACCAAACCAGCCTATAGACCGCCTCTTCGTGGCACGAATTTTTTCTGGAGATTTTTCATTGGTACCGACTGGCGCCGTTCCAAGCCTCTTTCGCAAAAAGCCTGCCATGGGTGCGCAAGGCTGAATGTCGGCTGCTGCCTGGTCGCGAGAGTCATAGCCCAGCGCGATAATGCTGGCGCCGGCGATAATCGTGCGCAGCGTTTTTTCGTCGGGATATGCGATCACGAGCTGTTCTGGACAAGGTTGCCTATGAACGGCGATTACCGCATATTGCCCGGTTGAGGCGTCGACTAAATCGCTCACGACATCACCTCGTTCCAGGAGCCGCGCTCTCGCGATTCTCCACGATGGCCGTTGTAGCACGCGAGTGTCCAACTTGAAGTTGTGTGGCGCTGATCCTTGCGAAACTTACGCGGTATGCCCGCTTGAGATCAGAGGAGTGCAATTCGAGTACAGGGCAAGGAGATATTGATAACACTCGCTCGCAGATTCGTCAGAAGCGACGACTGGTTACTCAAGACAACTCTGAACATTGACAGGAAATCGACAGTTTCGCCAGAAAAAGCGCGTACATCTCATCCTTCGGGCGGACGCTCGGATCAAACGGGCCGGTCGCTCAGTTCACCGTGAGCGCAGCATGGAGGGCCTCAAGCAGAGCGGTATCGCTGAATGGCTTCATCAGGCACTCGATGGCACCCCCTTTGAGCAGGCGGGGACGGATAGCCTCGTCTCCCTGAGCCGTGATGAAGATGATCGGAATCTCTCGCCCGCGGCGGGCCAATTCCCGTTGGAGATCCGGTCCAGACATGCCTGGAGGCATGGAGACATCGAGAATAAGACATCTAGTCTGGTCGACGTAATCGGATGCGAGGAACGCCTCCGCCGAGGAGAATGCCTGAACCGAATACCCGAACTCCCTGACCAGGTCGGGCAGCGACTCGCGCACAGATTCATCGTCGTCGATCACGGACACGAGTGGACGCATGGACATCACAGGTTGCTCACGCACCATGACACGAACATGCTTTCGCTTGATGGAGCAAGTCCACTACACTTTGGTATCGGCTTAACGTTTATCGACACTAGGGTTCATTTTCTATAGGCTGATTTGCGGCTGCTTTGATTGGCTTGGTCATCCCCAACTGGAACTCGCAGGGCATTTTGTTTTCTGACGGGCTTAGCGACTCTGGGACACGAGGATGCGCCGTTCCAACGTGGACGGTACCTAATCCCTGACGTCCAGCATCGGAGTGCGGAAAGCCCTCGGGCGATCGAGGAATGGAGAGCGAAAACGAGGCTCCCGGACCATCATTCCGTGACGCCCATAGACGACCGTGATGACTCTCGACAATGGAGCGACTGACCGATAGCCCGATTCCCATACCGCTACTCTTCGTTGTGTAAAACGGTTCGAACAGCTTTTCCGCACTGTGAGGCTCGATGCCCACGCCCACATCTTGTACAGTCAGTCGCGCCCGATCGTCTTCTCGTTCGGTCCGAATCACCAACTGCCGCGGACGATCGTTCACGCCCCTCATCGCGTCTGAGGCGTTCAGAACGAGGTTCAGGATGACCTGCTGAAGCTGCACACGGTCACCTCTGATTAGAGGAAGATCGTCGGCAAGTTCAAGCCGCAGAGCCACTCGGCCTCTCTGAAGTTCACTTAAGGACAGCGCAATCACCTCGCGTGCAGCCTCATTCAGATCCACTGACTCGGGCAAGGGATCCTTCTTGCTATAGAGCGCGCGCAATCGAGTGATCACCTCAGATGCGCGGTTGGCATCGCGAATCGTACGCCGGGCGGTCTCGCGAGCTCCGTCGACGTTGGGAGGATCACTGGCCAGCATTCGCACACAGGTGCTCGCGTTCACGACAATGCCGGACAGAGGCTGGTTGAGTTCGTGGGCGATAGACGCCGTCAGCGTTCCAAGGCTCATCACCCTGGCCACATGTGCAAGTTCTGATCGAGCCTTGTCACGCGCTTCTTCCGCCCGTCTACGCGCCGTGACATCCTGAACCGAGGCGATGTACTCCAGCTGACCATCCTGGTTCCGCGTCGCATGAGCAACGGCATGCATGTACTTGACCGAGTGGTCCGGCATTAGCAAGCGGTACTGCCATTCAAAATCGCGGCCGCCCTCTCGTGCCGGGTCCACCATCTTCATTTTCTCGATCAAACTGACGTCTTCCGGATGGACTCGGCTGCGGATCAGTTCGAGGGTAACGGGCAGGCCCATTTCAAGCTCGTAGATACGATAGAGCTCCGCTGACCATGTGATTTCGTCGGTCGCCACGTTCCAGCAGAAGCTGCCGATTTGACCAAGATGTTGACCTTCCGCCAGGAATGCCTCGCTGCGCCGCAAAGCCCTCTCAGCACGCTTTTGTTCGCTCAAGTCGAGCACGAAAGCGATACCTTCGTTGCCGTCTCCTTCGAGGAGTGCGCCGCCGAGAAGTACCGGCACTCGGCTGCCATCCTTCCGGAAGTACTCCTTCTCGAAGGGTTTAAAAATGCCGGTCGCCTTCAAATCAGCCACTGCCCGTTCGGCATGGCCACGCCATTCGGCCGGCGTCAAGTCCGTCCAGCACGCGCGACCGGAGGCGAGATCGTCACGGTCGTATTGCACCATGCGGAGAAATGCATCGTTGGCTCCGGTGATTGCACCTTCGAGATTCCACGTTACAATTCCCACAACATTGGCCTCGACCAGACGCCGGACCTTCGCTTTCAACCCTCGCGCCAGTTCACGAACTTCGGCTTCCGCCTTTTCGCGCTCGGCCACCTGAATTCTGAGGTCTTCTATGTGTGCCAGCGCCTGATACGCGGAAGACGCAAATTTCCCCAGAGAGGCCATGACCCGGTCATCCTCTGCATCGAACTTGCGGCGGTCGCTGTGCATGATTCCCCAGATGGTTCCTACCGCCTTGCCGTTGACGTAAAACGGGACCAGCAGGCACTCTTCGGCTGCCGGATCGACCGGCATCAAATAGGGATAACGCCTTTCGAAGTGGGTGAACAGAAGCGTACGATTTTGATCGAGCACGTCTCCGCAGGGGCCGAAATTGCGCGGGGTTCCACCTCCGACGTGAGGCTTCCACATGCCGGCGATGGCGGGCCAATAGAACCTCTCGCCATCCACGTGAGGCGTTTTGCCGTCCCTGGTCAGCAGGCTCAGGCCAGCGGAGTCACATTGCGTAATATCCTGGATCGTCTCCGCAAGTGTCCGAAATATGGTAGCCGGTGAATCCGCTAATGCACTCACCAGCTTCACAAGCGCCTGGTTCTCCTTTTCATAATCCGGTGCGCGCGACGGGCGGCGTTGTAACTCCTCCGTGCGGAGGATCGATTCCAAAGAGGCGGTTGGAACTGAACTGTCCAGTGGAACATCACGCGATTTGTCAGAGTCGGCCACGTTCTCACCCTCCATCCATTCGGTAGCGAGATTCGAGAACTCGATCGTTAAGAACAGCATCACATCTCTTTGGCTTTCCGCGGGAAGGCGGCTGCGAATTCGCCGTCTTCACGAATTACTGCGACTGTGAGCGTAACGACTAGGCCGCAGCCATCGATACTGGTGCGGGCCGGAGCTTCGCGGCCATTCTCACCAGCCCGGCGAGAGAATCGGCCTGCATTTTTTGCATGACCTTGCCGCGGTGGGCCTTCACAGTGATCTCGCTGATGCCGAGTTCTCCGCCAATCTGTTTATTCAACAGACCCGAGACCACCAGCGTCATAACCTGTCGTTCGCGGCGCGAAAGTGTCGCGTAACGGTCCTGGAGCACCCTCATCTCCGCCTCCCGGCTCACAGCAGTGCGGCTGCGTTCGACTGCCGCCCGGATGGCGCTCAACAGCACGTCATCACTGAACGGCTTCGTCAAGAATTCAACAGCCCCCGCCTTCATGGCTTGGACCGTCATTGGCACGCTCCCGAAGCCTGTGATGAAGATGATCGGCATGTCGGCCCGTTCGACAGCCACGCGCTTCTGCAGTTCGAGACCGTTGAGTCCTGGGAGAGAGAAATCAAGCACCAGGCAACTCGGGACGAGAGCCCGTGGACGGGTAAGGAATTCCTGCGCGGAAGCGAACGTCTGTACCTGCCAGCCCTCGCAGCGGATCAGCAATTCCAGCGATTCGCGGACAGAAATGTCATCATCGACAACGAAGACGATTGGTCTGACGGTCAACATAGCTGGTGCCCTCAATTCATGGCAAAATGCGTGCGTTAGACTCATAATCCACTCCTTAATCTGCCCTCACCTGTCGTCCCGGCGGAAGAACAGTAAAGCTGAACGAATGGTTTGGAGAAGCTGTTCGTCGCTAAAAGGTTTACCCAGAAAAGCGGCAGCGCCCGCTTGCATCGCTCGCTGACGGGAATCTCTGCTGTCGTAAGCCGTAATGAAGATGATAGGAACGCCGTTGCCAGCGGCAGCAAGGTGACTTTGAAGCTGTAGTCCATTCATTACCGGCATCTGCACGTCAACGATGAGACACGAGGTGTCGTCTAACCGGCCCGACCGGAGGAAAGCTTCCGCAGAATCAAAGGCTGCCGCCTGAAAACCAAACGACTCGATGAGTAAAGAAGTGGTCCTGCGAACTGACTCATCGTCATCGACTACTGAAATAAGGTTTTCCGTCACTTTGAACTCCCGTTGAACCGAATCTATTCCTGGAGGGAGAACAAATCCATTGGGCGTTGGTAGATGTGGCTGCTAAAAAGGACGATGCTGGTAAGCTTTCGCTTATGAGGCTTTTTCGGAGGGACATTTGAGCTTTTCGACCATTCGTACAAGGTCGACGAGGGATTCGGCGTGCATCTTCTCCATAGCGCGGCTGCGCTGGACCTTCACTGTACTTTCCGCAGTTCCGAGTTGAGCCGCAATTTGTTTATTGAGCATGCCCGAGACAAGCATGGTCACTACCTGCTGCTCGCGAGAAGTCAACGAGTCGAAGCGCGCTTGGATGTCTATTAATTCTTTCTCCTGTTCACGCCTCCTACTATCTCGCTCCAGGGCAATGCGAACCGCATCCAGCAAATCCTGGTCGCGGAAGGGCTTGGTGAGGAATTCGACCGCACCGGCCTTCATGGCGCGAACGCTCATTGGAATGTCACCGTGGCCGGTTAGGAAAACGACCGGAATACGAATCTTTCTCGCCACAAGTTCACGCTGAAAATCGAGCCCACTCAATCCGGGTAGCCTGACGTCGAGCACCAGACAACTGGGCACATCTGGCGGTTTCTTATGCAGAAAGCCATCGGCCGAGTCAAAGCTCTCAACCTGCAGCCCCACGGTGCTTAGGAGAAACTTGAGCGACGAACGTACCGACGGGTCGTCATCGACGACAAAGACGAGCGGAGCGCCAGTCATGAGGAACTCCTCCCGGATTCCGGCAGAGTGAAGTAAAACACAGCACCATTGGGAAAATTCGGCGTAGCCCAGAGCCGGCCACCATGGTTTTCAACAAGCGATCGGCTGATCGATAAACCCATTCCCATTCCATTCGCTTTGGTTGTAAAGAAGGGAGTAAAGACACGATCGGCTTGGGATCCAAGGCCCGCGCCCGAATCGCGTACCGCAACCAGTATGTCGCCAGATTCGTCAACCCGCGATTCCACCCAGAGTGAGCGAGGTTGATCTGTAACAGCAATCATGGCTTCAATGCCATTCATGATCAAGTTCAGCAGGACCTGCTGCATCTGAACCCGATCCGCCAGCACCAGCGGGAGATCCTTCGTCAATTGGCGTACGAGCCGAACTCGATTCTCATAAAGCTCACGGTCAGCCAGAGCCAGCACCTCCTGAATCACGTCGTTCATGTCCAGCCTGTTCTTTTCCGCAGGTTCCTTCTTTATGAATCCGCGGATTCGAGCAACAACGGCGCTCGCTCGAGTGCCATCGGCAACGATTTCCTCAAGAGCCCGCCGTAGAATCTCAGGTTGCAGCTTGCCAGCGGCGAGTAATCTCAGGCACGCATTGCTGTTATTGGTCACGGCGGTAAGCGGCTGATTCACTTCATGGGCGATAGAGGCTGCCAGTTCGCCCATGGTGGTCAGCCGGGAAACGCGGGCAAGCTCTATTTGTGTTATCTGCAAAGCTTGTTGTGCTTCTTTCCGCAATTTCTCCGCTTGTTTTCTTTGGGTGATATCGCGGATAAAGCCGGTAAATACCTTATGCCCGTCTCTCGATAGTTCTCCAAACGAGATTTCCACGGGGAACTCCTGGCCATTCTTGCGCAGCGCGGTCAGTTCAGTGCCTTGCCAGTTGATGTGCCGTTGGCCGGTAGCCAAATAGCGGCTGAGCCCTTTCTCGTGCAATTTCCGCAGAAATTCCGGCATCAGTACGGTCAACGACTTCCCGATCAACTCCGTCGGATCATAACCAAAGATTCTCACAGTGGCGGGATTGGCAAACAGAATCGCGCCAGTCTCGTCAATGCTGATCACGGCATCAGGGGCCGTTTCGACCACGAGGCGATACTGCTCTTCGCTATAGCGGAGAGCGGATTCTTCCCGTTTTCGGTCGGTAATATCGGTAACCACTCCGCCGATGGCGTAGATTTCGCCTTGTTCGTTGAACAACGGAAATTTCTGAACGATCCTGGTGTGGAGTCCATCTTCATAGAGGGCCACGTCTTCGAATTTCATCAGCAAGCCCGTTTGCAACACCTGTCGATCAACCGCCTGAAAGGCAGCAGCTTGCTGTGGCGAAAATAGCTGATCATCAGTCTTGCCTTTAATTTCGCCGGAGATATGAAAGGCCTTCTTGAACTGGTGGTTGGCATAGAGGTATCGGCTCTGCCGATCTTTCACGAAGACCAGGTTGGGACTGTTTTCAAAGAACACCGGCAGCAGTCCCTCGCCCTGTTGCCGTTTAGCCGCAGCTTGTTTACGTTCATCCACGTCCTCGCAAGCGATTACTGCTCGCAAGGATGATTCGCGGCCGCGGGTTGGGGCAACAGCGAGAGCCTTCCTGATCAAGAACCAGCGGTACTGGCCATCCGCCCGCCGGACGCGCGCTTCGATCTGGAATGGTTTTATGCCGGCCAAAGCCACGGTTAGTTCGTCCATGAAGTTGGCAACATCATCCGGGTGAATCGTGGTTTGCCAAACCCATCCCCTCAATTGTTCTGATGAGCAACCCGTGTACTCCTGCCACGCATGGTTCGCGAACTCAACCGAGCCGTCGGGCAACGCACACACGACCAGTTCCGGCATCGTCTCGACAAGATTCCGAATATCGAGCGGATCGGTACTTTGTGCACCTTGGGCTTCAGTGGTCATCTTTTGTGAACGATCCCACAGGTTATTTTACAGCGGAAATTCTGCAGAAGTCGTCTATGGCGATTCCCGTATAGGAGCCACTCTGAACTCTCGTCAGGGTTTCGCAGCGGAAATTCCCGTCAGCCGATTGTCGAGGCCACAGCGACGAACAAAAAGCGATCTTATCGTAAATTCGCGGTTAAAACCTCGCTGCGTTTTCTCGATGATGGTTATCTTGCTGCCGACGCCAAAAAATCGGCACAAGATCGGCACAAGAAATGCTAAAGGCCACGCTGCTGGCGGTGCTTTCGAGGCCGTCAGATATGCAGAAAGGCTCGGATCGATTCTCGCACGATGGGTGGAATAATTGATGAGCTCAAGCGTGGCTCGGTTGCCACAAATCAGTCACCACAGTTTGCAGCCGATATGTCCGGAATGCAGTAGAGTTTTCCTATATGGATAAAGCCTATACCGAGCCGACTATTGACGAATACTTGCGACAGCGGCTGATGCCCGTCGAAGGTTCCATTCCACACCTGCCAGGGATTGAGATGTACGGGAATTCCATACCTGCTGGCACCGTGGGTGGCGACTTATTCGAGTACATCAACTTTCAACAGCGGTACGACCTTGACACGCGGATTCGACGAGCTCGAACGCGGGCAGACGAGTTCCTCCACCCGCCATCCTCCGCTGCCTTCGTGCGTAATTCGGTAGACGACCACGTGGAGTGGCTAAAATCGAGGCCGAACTATACGCCGGAGACGGAGACTCACTACCGGGAGGCGAAAAGCTCGGAGCAGGTACGAGTCGCAGAGGATCTGCAAAAGCTGTACACGATGGCCGGAGTCCTTATAGTGGACGCTCAAGGCCACGGCATCATCTCAGCGAAAATTGCGTCCACGGTACACGACACTTTTCATGCCCTCATGCTCTCGGAGCTTGATTGGCATGGCAGAACGACACCCGAGCTATTTGAAAGGATCAACCTGCGGCTCGCACAGTCGGTCACCGCTCGCAATGCGCTCGGCCGAATTGAAAAGGAAAGCGCGAGAGAGATCGCGACCATGCTTTATGGGGAAATACACCCTCGCGGGTATTTTCGTTTCGTGAATTTCGGACATCCGGCCCCCCTCGTATTCTCCGCGGAATATCTTAAGTTCATGCCGATCCCCAGGGATCATATGGTCCAATTCCTTCCACTCGGCCTGCAGATCCCAGACGACGATCCGGACCGCAACCGATATTTCTCCATGGAGCCTCGTAACCGGCGGTTGCATGCGTCGGATATCGCCGAGCTCACGCTGATGAGTCCTGGAGATATCCTGTTCCTTTACACGGATGGAGTCTACGACGGTTATGACGAACAAGAACAGAAACAACTCGAAAACATCGTACGCGACCATCACGGGCAGCCCGCAAAGGAGCTGTGCAATGCGCTACTGGAACACGCGGTGAGAGAAGATGACGTTCGCAGGCGAAGTGGCGATGCAAATCTCATTGACGACAAAACAGTATTCATTATCAAGCGGACATAGTCAGTGAGGGATCGCCTTTTCGCGGTGGAGACCGTCTTCGAGATCGTCCCCCTGATACAAAAGTACCGATCGATACCATCGTCCAATAGCTTCCCCTCCGCGCTTCAGGCCTAATTTGTCTGAAAGGTCGCCGGTCTACGTCAGAGCCATGGAAGTCTTTCGCTTTAGCGCAGCTCTACTTCCATGCGAACTGATCAATCGACCACGCTATGCTTTCTAAGTGCGCGAATCCAACTTGTTCCGCCACGTTTCGCTATCTCAGCGAAGGCAAGCTTTACCTCGTCGACTCCAAGGCGGCCACGGTCCGGCATGGGGCGCGAGCGGAATTGAAGTATGCAGGCGCATCCTGCATCTATGAATATTTCTGGCTGTGTTCCGCGTGCTGTCGAGACATGACGATTCGAATTGACCATAACTTTGAAATCAGCGCGGTCCGTAAGCAAGGAATTCATCAAGACGAAGCAAATACTCGAGGGGCAAGCACGGTGAAAAACATCAGTGCTGCCTGACATTGCCCGCGCGCACCTGATCCGCGACCTGAACACGCAACACGTCCAACACGTCTTCGCCGAACCACCAAATCAACCTGTCGCCAGAGAAGCCTCGACCTGAATTCGAGATCGTCTGATGCTATGGTATCGATCGATACCATCGTCCAATGGACGACTCGAAACGCTTCTGGCCTAATCGCTAGTGTGAGTTGGAGCGGGGCCCCCGAACCAAGGTCTTTTTATGCCGGACAGCAAAACAGCAGTCGTCACGGGAGCTGGCCAGGGCATCGGCGCGGGCTTGGTCGAGGGCTTCCTGAATAAGGGCTATAACGTTGTTGCAACGTCGCGCAACGTTACCCGATCGTTGGCTGCCTCAACCAACCTGGCCCTCGTCGACGGCGATATCAGCAGTCAGGAAACCGCCGCCAGCGCTGTTGAAGCAGCCACGACGCGCTTCGGAACGATCGATGTTCTGGTGAACAACGCCGGCATCTTTCGCACCAAGCCTTTCACGGAATTTACTACTGATGACTTCAATGCTTTGATGTCGACCAACTTGCTGGGGTTCCTGTACATCACTCAGCTCACGGTGAAGCAAATGTTGAAACAGAAGTCGGGAAACGTTGTGAACATCTCTGCCGCGCTCGTCGATCAACCCGTAGCGGGCGTGAATGCGTCGGTATCGATGATCACCAAGGGAGGCTTGAACGCAGTGACCCGGAGTCTTGCAATCGAGTATGCGAAAGACGGCATTCGCTTTAATGCGGTCGCCCCCGGCGTCGTGGACTCCCCGATGCACAAAGATGATCCAAAGGACATTCTTAGGACGTTCCAGCCGATGGGCAGGATCGTGGAAGTAAAAGACGTTATCGACGCGGTTCTGTTCCTCGCGGAAGCCGATCAAGTAACAGGAGAGATTCTTCGCGTGGATGGTGGCGCTCATGCCGGCCGGTGGTAGCGGCCGTGGGCTGAGGAGACCGGCGCGCGGCTTGAAATAGCTCTGAACTCAAAGACAACGGGAGTGAGTCATGGAAAACGCAATGTTCCGAAACGTAGCCACACACACGACATGGCCTAATCCGAACGAAGGTGGTCTTGAACGAATAGCCAATCCGATTGTTTTTCCGTTAAGAAAACATTCGGAATGCCAGGAAAACGGCCTCCCCACGGACGACTTGACCGAACAGTACATCTCCCTCGGCGAAGACCCGATCGAGGAGAACATCTTCGAAGGCATCGTGGGGAGCAATGCACGACTGCAAGCTGTGCTTGAAGATGTCCAAATTGTGGCGCCCGCCGACTCAACCGCGCTCATTCTCGGTGAGACCGGGACCGGCAAGGAACTGATCGCCCGTGCCATTCACGACCTCAGCCCTCGCAGGAACTATGCGTTCGTGAAGGTGAACTGTGCTGCGATCCCCTCGGGACTTCTCGAAAGCGAATTGTTTGGGCACGAAAGAGGCGCGTTCACGGGAGCGATCGCTCAAAAGATCGGAAGATTTGAACTGGCAAACAAAGGCACGCTATTCCTCGACGAAATTGGCGACATTCCGCTCGAATTGCAACCAAAGCTACTGCGAGTCTTGCAGGAGCAGGAGTTCGAGCGTCTGGGCAGTACCCGCACTCAACGAGTCGATGTTCGGGTGGTGGCAGCTACGAATGCCGACCTGGCTCCGATGGTCGCCGAAAAGAAATTCCGCAGCGACCTTTACTATCGCCTGAACGTTTTTCCGATTGCACTCCCACCTCTGCGGGACCGCCGTGATGATATTCCACGGCTGGTCCGCCACTTCGCCAACAAATACGCCCGACGTATGGAGAAGCATATTGAGAAGATCTCCAAGAGAACGATGCAGGCTCTGTGCCGGCACACCTGGCCGGGCAATGTCCGCGAGTTGCAGAACCTGATGGAACGAGCCGTGTTGCTCTCTCCCGGGCCGTCTTTGCGAGTGCCGTTGACGGACATCTCTACGGTCGTCGATCTCAGTGTAGCCAGTGATGGCAGCGCCTTGGAGCAAGTGGAGCGGGAGTTGATTCTGAGAGCGCTACGCGAAAGCAATTGGGTGGTCGGAGGAACTCGCGGAGCTGCCGCGCGGCTTCGTTTGAACAGAACCGGACTCGCCTACAAGATGAAGAAGTTTGGTATTTCGCGCCCGACGCAGTAGCAGCCTCCTGCGAACCAAAGCTTCGAGATCGTGCGCGCTCATGTCAAACTTTGGGGCACTGGTCTACGCCCGGCCTCTGGCAAGGTCGCGTGCTTATTCTTTCTTTACTACAGGCTGAATGAACTCGTGGCGCTTAGTCACATTGAGGATTAATCAGCGCAGCCACAAGCGTCATCAGCCCGCGCGACGCGCCCGCGGGCCTTCAGCTTGAGAGCTGACAAAGCCCCCGACCAGCACGGCGATCTCATCGGCAGCCGTGTCCAACGCGAAATGACCGGCGTCAAGAATGTGGACTTGAGCGTTCGGCACGTCCTTGCGGTAACGTTCGGGCTCGCCAAGGTCAAACGATAAATCATATTTGCCCCAGATCACCATAAGGCGTGGCTGCTTCTCGCGCATCCATGCCTGCCATTTTGGATAACCGTCCACATTGGTTCGATAGTCGTAGAACAGGTCGCTTTGAATCTCGGCCTGTCCGGGCCGGTTGAGAAAATAAAATTCATCGGTCCACAGATCGGGGTCGTAGCATTCCACGTTCGGATCGCTTCCCACATGGCGCGTGCGGGTCGCCGCGAGGGACAGCAGATTTGAACGCAGTGCGCTCTCGTTGGCCGCTCGATCGCCCCAAAAAGTCCGCCGAGTCTTCCAATTCGCCCCCAGGCCCTCATTATGAGCCACAGCATCCTGAACAATAAGAGCCTCGATGCGATCGGGACGGGCCAAGGCCATGCGAAATCCTACAGGACCACCGTAGTCCTGCATATAGAGCGTGTAACGTGAGAGCCCGAGCGCCTCAGTGAACTGATTCATGATGTCGGCATAGTGATCGAAGGTGTATGCGAACTGTTTCGGGTCCGGCCAATCGCTGTGTCCGAAGCCGGGATAATCGGGCGCGACGAGGTGATAGCGGTCCGAGAGCCGCACGAAGAGCGGCTCGAACATACGCGATGAAGATGGAAGTCCGTGCAGCAAGAGAATCGTCGGGGCGTTTTTCGGCCCGGCTTCTCGGTAGAAGATGGACAAACCATCGATCTGTGCCGTGCGATAGCGAGTCGGATAGTTCATCAAACATTCCTTTCCGTTGCCCATTGGCTCGCATCTGAAGAGAGACACAATCGCCACCGCTGGGGCATAGAAAAACAATCTCTCGGCACTCTTCGTCGTTACCCTCTTTACATCGTCAACACCACGCGAAATTGTGCCTGGCCGCTGAGCATGCGCGCGTAAGCTTCAGCCGCTTGTTCGAGCGGATAGGTTTCAATCATGGGACGGACACCCGTGAGTTCGGCGAAGCGCAGTGTGTCCTCCGAATCGGCGGGCGTGCCCGAGTACCAACCCTGAACAGCCTTGCTTCCAACGATAAGCTGTACGGGCAAGATCTCAATCGGATCGAACGTCGCACCGATCACGAGGAGCTTGCCGTGGGGACCGAGCCCGTTGACCAGTTCAGACATCGCTTTCGAGTTGGGGGCTGTCGCCAGAATGACCTGTGCCCCGCCCAGTTCCTGCAATGCCTGAGCTGCGTTCGTCGACTGGCTGTCGATGTACACGCTAGCGCCGAGCTTTTTCGCGAGGACCTCGTTTTCAGAACCGCGCCCTATGGCCGCGACCTTGTATCCAAACTTGTTCGCGAATTGAATTCCGAGGTGGCCCAGGCCACCGATGCCCTGCACCCCAACCAGGTCGCCGGGCATTGCACCGCTATGCCGTAACGCATTATAGGTGGTGATTCCAGCGCACAGCAGCGGCGCTGCGTCCACGTCGCTGAGAGTGCCGGGTATCGCTACCAATGCCTCGGCGGGAGCTACCATGTATTGCTGGTACCCGCCATCGTAGCTGATGCCGCAAACCTTTCCATTCCGACAGTTGCTAAAATCTCCGCGCCGGCACTCGCGACACGTGCCATCGTGGCCGCCGTGCCAGCCGACACCGACTCGCTGTCCTACCGTCCACTCGGAAACACCATCACCCACTTCATCCACGATGCCCGCGACCTCGTGTCCGGGAACACGGGGATATTGGATTCCGGGCCACGAGCCATCTTTCGTGAGCACGTCGCTGTGGCAGACGCCGCAGGCCTTCACCTGAATCCGTACCTGTCCGGCGCCAGGCTCGGGAATCTCGCGCTCGACAATTTGGAAATCTGCGCCCGGCCCAGGGACCTGCGCAACTTTCATCCGCGTCTTCTTCATCGGTACAACCGTGACTCTACTCGCCGCCATAAGTCCTCCCGTGCATTGCTCATTCTCGTGATTGGGTTAGAAGTCACCTCGCAGGCTTCGACACTCAATTCGAATTTCATTTTCCAGAGAAAGATGCCGGGGCCGATCTAGGCCGCCACTTCGAAAATGACTTCCAGTTCGACCGGTGTGTCGAGCGGAAGAACTGCGATTCCGTACACCAGACGGCAAGGGCTCCTCTCTTTGCCGAAAACGTCTTGTAACAAATCGGAGGCGGCGTCGGCTATTTTCGGCAAATCGCGTCCATCTCCCGAAGTGGCTACCGACACGCCTAGCCGGACGACCCGGGTAACATGATCGAGCGATCCGAGATGCTCCCGCGTGACCGCCAGGAGGTTGAGCGCGGCCAGATAAGCCGCTTTGCATCCCGCTTCCACGTCGAGCTCCGCGCCGACGCGCCCAGCGAACTTAGCCCGACGCCCTTCGGTGGGAAGCATGCCGGTCAGAAACAGCAGATTGCCCGTCTGCACGACTTCCACATATGTGCCGAAGGGTTGGGGCGGCGCAGGCAGCGTAATGCCAAGTTCCTTCAGACGCTGTTCGGCGCTCACCGGGCTGCGACTCTCGAGGGTTGTTGATCGAGCCTGAGAATTTGCACTCATTTCCTATTCCGAGATCACACCAAAAGAACGCAAGCGGCGCAATTGGACGAAGGTATTGGCGGCACGATTGGTATCCGGTGCCGGGAGCGGCCTTCGGCCTTGTGGTCCGAGATGCAGCCGATTTGCCAATCGAGCCGAGGCCGCGATCGTGACCGCTCGCCAATCACGACTGGTCGATCGAGGTGGGCTGTCCATCAACTCTGACTCGTCGAGCCATTCCTCTGCTGCGAGCCTGGCCTGCTCGGAGCCAAGCATTTCCTTCACAGCGTTGACGAAAGCCGATAGCTCGCTCTCCTCCATGTGCATCTGGTGTACATAGGCTGAATTGTCAAACGATTCTTCCCTGTTCACGGCAGCTACCTCATTCGGTTCTCCGCTGCGCGGCATGACGGACTGGCATAGGGGGCAGTTCTCCGACCGGAAATATTGGTCGTCCCAAGGTATTCGACCGGGTCCGGATGCGATGCCTAGACCTGATTAAGCCAGAGGTGCGGAGATGCGTCTATTGGACGAACGTATCGATCGATTCGAACGCATCGGTGGACATGGTTCGCAAGACGGTGGCATCATAATGTTATCGATTTAAAGTGTTTAGTGTCATTTCTTTCTTACCCAAAAAAGTCTAAGCACCCCGTTGCGGGAAATCGACGCAGGAGGATTCGACTATGAAGACGGCCGCGGCTCCCATTTCTCTCGCTGGCTCTCAGCTTGGCGAAATACGTCATGTTTGCGCATTCTTCAATGACGACGATGAAGAGTATCGCGTATTGCTGCCGTTCATTAAGGATGGGTTCGAGTGTGGCGACAAGGCGGTTCACGTGGTAAATCCCAATCAACGCCGTGACCATCTGCAGCGATTGGCTGCAGTCGGAATCGACACTGCGGCAGCCGAACAAAGTGGACAACTCGAAGTTCGGATTAATACTGAAGCCTACATTCGGGACGGCCGTTTCGATCAGGATCGCATGCTGGCGGCGTTCGAGCAGATGGCCAGCGGCAACACCAAGGAAGGATTCCCGCTCAGTCGTATTTGCTGCCGCATGGACTGGGCAGTTGGAGATCGATCCTACGTTGACGACGTCGTGGAGTTCGAATCGCGGGTGAATGACGTCTGGCGTCGCCACGACGATGCCGTCATTTGCACCTACCATCTTGGCCAATTCGGCGGAGACACGGTGGTTGACATTATGCGGACACATCCTATGGTAATTATCGGCGGCATCCTGCAGCGGAATCCTTTCTTTGTGCCCCCCGAGGAGTTCCTGCCCGAGCTTCGCCAACGTCGGGCCATGCGCATTTCCTCGTCCTCCACGGCTGCCTAATATGCTGGAGTAATCATGGAAGCGCAACCCGAACATGCCTCCGGTGAGATCAAGCACCTTCAGCGGTGCATCAACGATCTTGTCAGCCTGCTCGCTCTTCCTGCCATCTGGAGTGGCGGCGATCCATCCCGAGTTCTTCATACCTTGCTCGACGCTCTCACGCGCATGCTGCACCTGGACCTCGTCTCGGTGCAGCTGAAAAATCCAGTCGACGAGGCGCCCGTTGAGATCGTCCGGGTCGCGCGATTGAGAGGACAGATCCCCCCGACGCACGAGATCTGCGAAGCGCTCAACCAGGGGTTGGGAGACAACTCCCGGAGATGGCCTCCACTGCTTCGGACTCTTATGGGTGAAGGAGACGTTTCGATCGTGCCTCTGCCACTCGGGTCACAAGGCGAACTCGGCGTAATCATCGCGGCGGCCCAACGAGCGGATTTTCCCCGGCAAACGGAGGCGCTCCTGCTGAGCGTAGCGGCGAGTCAAGCATCCATCGGTCTACAGGAGGCGCGGCTGCGGAGCCAGCAGAAGCGTATCGCCGAAGAACTCGATCGGCGGGTCGCGCAACGAACTGCCGAACTTGCCGCAGCGAACGCAGAGTTGCAGCTCCAAGTTGGACTGCTGCAGCTTCTTCCCGTATCCGCCTGGACGCTCAAGCCTGATGGGACACCGGACTTCGTGAATCAAGTTTGGCTTGAGTACTCCGGCCAGACCCTCGATTACGTCCGCTCGCATCCCGAGGCCTGGATGACCGCGGTCCACCCTGAGGATCGGGAAACAGCAGCCAAGAGCTTTTGGGAGGGCGTGCATGCGGGACAGGGTTTTTCGTTCGAATCCAGGTCTCTCCGCGCTCAGGACGGGACCTATCGCTGGCACCTCCAGCAGGCCGTGGTGTTGCGCGATGCAGAGGGAAAGGTCCTCAGATTCGTCGGCACGACCACCGACATCGACGACCAGAAACGCGCCCAGGAGGTGTTGCGGGCGAGTGAGAGCAAGCTGCAGCGGGTGATCGATACGATCCCAACGTTGGTTTGGTGCAATCTGCCGGACGGTCCAAACGAATTCCTCAGCAAGAACTGGCATGAGTACACAGGTCTCTCTCCTGAAGAAGCGCACGGCTGGGGTTGGTCTGCGGCTTTCCATCCGGACGATCTGCCGCCCTTGATGAAGCGCTGGCAGGAGTTGATAGTCTCAGGGGAATCGGGAGAAATCGAGGCCCGTCTGCGCCGTCACGATGGAGAGTATCGCTGGTTCTTAATCCGCGTCGCTCCGTTCCGCAATCACACCGGCGCGATTGAGCGTTGGTACGGAACCAGCACAGACATCGATGACCGCAAGCGCGCCGAGGAGAAGCTGCGCGCGAGTGAAATAAACTTCCGCAGTATCGTTGACACCATTCCCGGGCTCGTGTTCGTCCTGAGTCCGGGAGGTGAGATCGAACTTCTCAACCGGCAACTCTTAGACTACTACGGCAAGACGATCGAGGAAATGAAGGATTGGACAACGAACGATTGCGTTCATGCAGACGACCGCCCTCGCACAGTCGCAATCTTTACGAACGCTCTGAAATCCGGAACTCCCTTCGAATTTGAACTACGCTGCCGCCGCTCCGATGGCGTCTATCGATGGTTCCAGGTTCGCATGGTTCCCCTGCGTGGCGCAGAGGCGAAAATCACGAGATGGTATGCCCTCATGACTGACATCGAGGACAGGAAACAAGCTGAGGAGGCGCTCAACAAAGCCCGCTCCGAACTCGCGCACGTTTCCAGGGTCACAAGCCTTGGAGCGCTGACCGCGTCGATCGCGCACGAAGTCAACCAGCCGCTGTCCGGCATCATCACCAACGCCGGCACCTGTTTGCGGATGCTGGCGACTGATCCTCCCCAAATCGAGGGCGCTCGCGAAACCGCCCGGCGCACGATTCGCGATGGCAACCGCATGTCCGATGTAATCACCCGGTTGCGGTCCCTCTTTAGCAAGAAGGAGGTTGCGACCGAAGCTGTGAACTTGAATGAAGCGGTTCTGGAAGTGATTGCACTATCCATCGTGGAGCTTCAGAAGAACCGGGTAATGCTACGCCCCGAACTCGCCGACAATCTCCCGCCGGTCGCAGGCGATCGTGTGCAGCTTCAGCAGGTCATACTGAACCTGCTCAGGAATGGCGCCGATGCTATGAGCGCAGTCGAGGACAGGCCGAGGCAGTTGGTGATCAGAACCGAGCGGGACGAGGATGACAGGGTGCGCCTGACGGTACAAGATGCAGGAGTCGGGTTCGACCCGCAGGCTGCGGAACGGCTTTTCGACGCGTTCTATACCACCAAGGACGAAGGAATGGGAATCGGGCTGTCCGTCAGTCGCTCCATTATTGAAAGTCATCATGGCCGTCTGTGGGCGACACTCAATGATGGTCCGGGAGCCGCGTTTTCGTTCTCCATTCCGCGAGCGCCCGAGGGTTTGGCGCCCGCCGACGGTATTCACAACATGCCATCACCCACGGTCAGGGGCGCGGCCTGAAGGCTACGCCTGTCCCAATCTGGGCGGCAAACCAATACTAAAGTGCCATGGACACTCTCTTGAGAGGTGGCGCACTCTGGGGCTATGGAGTCCGCTCAAGGGGGCTACCCGGCCGACGTTCCACTTGTCTCGATCGTTGATGATGACGAATCTATACGCGAATCGCTACCAGACCTGCTGAAGCTGTTCGGTTTTGCAGCGCGAACTTTCTCGTCGGCGCGAGAGTTCCTCGCTTCCGATTACGTTGGCCAAACCCGATGTCTGATCCTCGACGTCGCGATGCCTGGGATGACCGGGCCTGATCTTCAAAGGGAGCTGAAGCGGCGGCAACAGACACAGGCAATTCCGATCATCTTCATTACGGCCGATAGAGATACGATGATTCGCCAGCGGCTAATCGAACAGGGTGCGGTGGAATGCCTATTCAAGCCTTTCAGCGACACGGCTCTGCTTCAGGCCCTCAATGTTGCGCTTCGTGTGAACTAAGGCTCCCGGCGTTTGTTTGCAAAGCCGGGATCATATTGCATTCGACATCTTCGAACTCTCCCCACGCTTCCGCGTTTCGATCTTTGAGTGACGCGCACCCGTTCGCATTTCATTTCCTCTTGAAAAACGCAATTAACGCTTTGAATAAGCGGGCTATCAGACGTGACGAAGTGGCGGCAAACCACTCCCAGGGGCCGCTTTCGGTGCCCGTGATGTCAGCGGACGACAGATTGACGTTCAACCAGCGATCGTCGCCACCACGGGAATCGTCTCCGTCTTTGCTCGCATTGCGGATTTTCACTGTGTACCGTGCTTCCTAGAAAAAACATTCTCGATTCCAGTTTTTCGATAAAAGTTTGTGTCTATCCAATTTCAGTCCATACGATGGAGGCCATCAGAACAGATGGGGAGACGGGAAGCAATTGGACGATAGTATCGGCAGTCACTCGACTTCTAAAGCTCCAGCCTTCGAGCGCCACGATGCTAGCGCAAGAGATCCTTCCAATTTGGAGGAACCCTGGAATTGCTTTCGGAACTCAAATAAAACATCAAGCGAGGGGTTGCTATGAGGAATCCTGCCTATCGGTCGCAGTGGATGATCGTTCTATCGAGCGTAGTCGTTGCTGGAATGTCTGCTGCGAGCGGCAAAACTGTCCCTGCGCTCTTCGCGGGGCCGCGCCTTGCTTTTGCAGGCCAGATGTTGTCTGCCTCGGGTGTTTCCGCGCTACACGGTATTGTGGACTCAGGTCATAACGCCGATCTTCGCTGGCCCGACTTTACTCCCTATAGAACAGAGGTCGCCAAACTTTACGAAACGAATGGTTATTCTTTGCTTTGGGTTCAGAACGGCCGCGTCCGTCCCCAGGGACTGGCCGTGATCAAGCTCTTACAAAATGCCAATGCCAAAGGCCTTGACCCCGAAGATTACGACGGTTCGCGATGGCAGGGGCGCATGCTCAAGCTGGGTCAAAATGAGCTCGCGCAAAAACCGTCTGAACAAGACTTGGCCTCGTTCGATACCGCGCTTACGGTCTCGGCGATGCGCTACATCCGCGCCATCCACTGTGGCCGCGTAAATCCCAAGGAATTCAAATTTCAGCTCGATATGGGTGGGAAACAACTCCCGTTGGCGGACTTCATTCAGACTCGAGTCCTGAATACAGGTGATCCAGCCGCCGAAATTCAGAAGCTGGAACCGCCCTTCCTGGGCTACCGGAAGCTGCTGGCGCTCTTGCCGGTTTATGAAGGATACGCAAACCAAGTTGAGGGTGAGAAGCTGCCAACCATCAACAAGACTGTGCGGCCCGGCCAAACCTACGCCGGCGTGGTCCACCTGGCACGGTTTCTTCAAATCATCGGCGACATTCCTGCGAGCGCAGAGCTGAATCCAAATGCAACCATCTATGAAGGTGCGGTCGTCGAGGGCGTGAAGCATTATCAGGACAGACATGGGGAAACTCCCACCGGCAACCTTGATCCGCGTACCATCAATGAGATGAATACTCCTCCGGCGGCGCGCATTCGCCAGATCAGGTTTACGCTCGAACGATGGCGCTGGCTTCCACATTCTTCCCCGCAACCCCCCGTGGTTGTGAATCTTCCTGAGTTTCGTGTACGCGCGATGAACCCGGATGGCACCGTCGCCTTCTACAAGAACGTCATCATCGGAAAAGCCTACGGCCACAAGTCTCCCATCTTTGAAAAGGAGATTCAATACGTGGTCTTCCGGCCCTACTGGAACGTAACTCCCAGCATTCAGCGGAACGAGATCGTGCCCCACATCCAGAAGGACCCGAACTACATCGCGAAGCATAATTTTGAAGTGGTCACTCCCAAAGGCGAAGTCGTAACCGACAATCAAGTAAGCCCGGAGGTTTTAGAAGGCATAAAGTCGCTTCACCTGATGGTGCGGCAAAAGCCGGGCGATACCAATTCTCTGGGTCTGGTGAAGATCATCTTCCCCAACCCGGAGAACGTGTACCTGCACGGCACAGATGCTCCGGAACTGTTCTCGGCAGACGTCCGCGATTTCAGCCACGGATGCATTCGGGTCGAGAAGCCTGCGGACCTCGTTGCCTGGGTGTTGCGAAACAATCCTGGCTGGAATTTGGAACGGGTGAAGGCAGCGATGAACGGCGAGAAAAACAATGTTCAGGTGAACCTCGTCACGCGAATTCCGGTTGTGATTGTCTACGGCACCGCTACGGTGAACGAGGAAAATCAGATTCGGTTTTTCGACGATATCTATGGTTACGACGCAGAACTCGAGAAAGCGTTGGCCGCAGAACATCCTTAACGTCAGGTTATTTGATTGGCATCGATTCACCGCATCCGGCTTGCACCGCGTTTGGCCTGAAGCGCATCTAAATCTGGGTGCGGCTCTTCAAGCACGGCGGAGTGAACCTCTTGCAAGAACCTCTGACATTATTGCGGGCTTTGCGGCGAGTCAATTCTAAGTTCTTTTTATCGCTGACTTCTTTCTTCCTTCTGGCGACGCTGGGGCACGCCACAGCATCCACGCTTCCGTCCCCACACGAATACCGCCTGCGCTTCTATCACACTCACACGGGCGAGCGGCTGGATGTCGTCTATCGTCGCGGCGATCACTATATCCCCGAAGCTCTAGACAAGCTCGACCATTTCCTGCGCGACCACCGCACCGGAGACGTACGCCACTTCGATCCTCGCCTCTTCGACCTTCTCCACGACCTGACCGCGTCGCTCGGCGATTCCGGTGGTGAAATCGATGTGATTTGCGGCTACCGTACGCCCCGGAGCAACGAATTCCTGCGCACGCGCAGCCCGCACACGGGAGTGGCCAAGCACAGCCTGCACATGCAGGCCGAAGCAATCGACATTCGCCTACGTGGGATCCCGACGTCGGAACTGCGTGACGCAGCCCTGCGCCTGCATCGCGGAGGCGTGGGCTACTATCGCAGCTCCGATTTCGTGCACGTCGACGTCGGACGTGTGCGCCACTGGTAGTCTTTTTCCCACCAAGGACACGCCTACTTGAAACTTGGCTTCGGCGGCGCGCACACTGAGTCAAACCAGCGACTAATGTACACCTCGGCATGAGCTTCACCGCAGTAGTGCCTGGCGCCGGGCGCATTGGCCGTTTCAGAATTCCACCGATACACCGTCAGGTCGGAATCTCCACATCGAATCACGAAGCAGTGGATAGGATTCGTGGTCACGAGTCCACAGACTTCACATCTAAACTCCTGCAGAGAGGTCATGCGCTCCGTCCTGTATACCAGTGATTTGTCATCTTCACTCAGCGATCGACGACGGTCTGAGATTTGGTGTCAGAATCGTCGGTTCATCGATTTGTTGCCGTTTCACGACAGCGTGCCTCAAAACTCGGCCAGCCCCAGCCCGATCCGAAGGCGAGCCCCAAATTCGGTCTCCTGTGATTCGCATCGCGCCAGGTCCCAGGTGCGGCGCAGTAACGCGAAGATCGCGTCCGACCAGAAATTCCGAGCGCTTTCGGCAAGTCCCGGATCCGCAGCATGGGCGATCAGCGATTCTCCACGTCTTACTCCAAAATAAACATTGTGAGTAAGCGCGGCCAGAAGCCGCTTGATCTGCCCAAAGCGGTAACTACTCGGACCACGATCACATTGTGAGGATGGCGCGGAACCGGGCTCTGCCCTCCGCCACGCGTTCATAAGCCTTGGCGGCCTCCGCCAATGGGTACGTCTCGACCATCGTTTTGACTTTCCCTTGGGCCACGAAATCAAGCGCTTCGTAGAGATATTCGGGACCGTTTTGCTGACTGCCGATGATGCGGATGCGCTTCATAATGAGATCCGTCAGCGATACGGAAATCGGCTCTGCGTCCGCGCCCATAGCGATCAGCCGGCCGTCTGGTCGTAATCCCTGAATGCTATCCACCATGGACTTCGTCGAATTGGAGGTGCTGAGGATGATGTCTGCACCGCCGGCTGCGGCAAGGGTCTTTCCATCACGGACAATTTCATCCGCGCCGAGTTCGCGGATCAACTTGTCTTTGTCAGGAGAATGGGAAATGGCGATGGTCTCAAAGCCCGCTGCCTTCGCGTACTGCACTGCGAGGTGTCCAAGGCCGCCGATACCGAGCACAGCGACGCGCTCGTGCGGCTGAGGATCTGCCCAGCGCAGACCGCTATAGACGGTATAGCCCGCACAGAAGATCGGCGCTGCTTGCTCGTAGGAAACCTTATCTGGAATCAGATAGGTTGCGTCGGCATTCATCAGCATGTACTCGGCGTGCCCGCCTTGTACCTCAATTCCTGTTCCCTTCATGTAAGGACAGAACATTCTGCGGCCTCGCCGGCACCATTCGCAGCGCCCGCATGTAGATTGAATCCAGGCGGTACCCACGCGGTCTCCGACCTTCCGCGTCGTGACGTCGGGAGCCACGGCAACGATCTCGCCGACTGGCTCGTGGCCTAAGATTCGGGGAAATGGTCCAGGAAAGTGTCCGAGCGTCAGATGGACGTCGGTATAGCAGATGCCGCTCGCATGCATTTTCACCAGCACCTGATTGGGTCCGGGTTGGGGTTGCGGAACTTCTTTGACCTGCCACGAACTGTTCACGGCGGGAACCACTGCAGCTCGCATAACACTCCCTCCCAAGCCATTTCGATGCGATCGGATTTGCGGTCGGTGCATGATTTTGTAGATCCTCACTTCTAATGGGCGGGTATCTTCAGCCATGCTACGGCAGCGCTCGCTAAGGCGAGCGAGGCGCAGAGCAGCATAATCACTCGAAACCCAAATACGAATGCCTGTACCACTGCGGCTCGAATCGTCACTGCCGTCTGCAGATCGACACTTGAAGGCACGCGGAGGTCTCCTGGCCTGGCCACATTCGATTCGATCTCCTGAACAACATCTCAGCACCAGGGAGCTTTGGCACGGACTGCCTGAACAGACGGCAGCACTCGGGGTTACGTGCGCAAGATCAAACCTAGGGGACAACCCAGCCTGGGCTATTATTCTGAAATGTGACTGAACAGCTAGAAACACCCACACAGACGCCGCTTCGCAAAGGTTTTCTCCGATCCTTTGCTCGATGGCTTGTCATCGGTGCGGTGCTTCTTTGGTCGCTTGCCGCGCTGATCCTTCTGGCCGCGCGATGGATCGACCCACCCTCGACCGCAGTGCACATCCAGCGCCGGCTGCAGGCCTGGATACACCACACTCCTTATCACGAACGCTATAAATTCATCCCGCTCAGCCAAATCTCGCCCGATCTCCAGCACGCTGTTATCGCCGCAGAGGATGCGCGCTTCTACCAGCACCATGGATTCGATTGGCACCAGATCCAAATCGCTGCCGAAGGCGATTTGGAAGGCGGGCGCACTCGCGGGGCTTCCACCATTACGCAGCAACTTGTAAAGAACCTATTCTTCGGAACGGGGCGCTCCGTCCTCCGCAAGGGTGCCGAGTTCACACTGGTACCGGTGGCCGAATTCGTCCTCGGCAAGCGGCGTATCCTAGAGATTTATCTCAACGTGGTGGAATGGGGTCCCGGTATTTATGGTGCAGAGTCGGCGTGCCGCTACTACGATGGAATCGCGGCCCGGAATATCGGCCGGGAACAGGCGGCACGGCTCGCCGCGATTTTGCCGGCTCCGCTAAAGCGCCGGCCCGAGCGCATGAATAACTACAGCGCGCTCATCCTTGAACGCATGCGCCAAATGGGTTGGTAATCGCGTATAACCTCAGTGGCGGCGCAGATTATTTGCCCTCAGTCGCGACTATCTGCCCCGCTGGTTTGTCTTGCTTTCTCAGAATCTCGCCTACCAAAAACAAGTCAGTGAGAAGCGCGCGGAAATGGATGGAAGCATTCAAATTGTCGATCAACTGGGAGCTAATGGCTGGTTGGGACAGAACCAACTGAATCGCGGCTAGAGAATCGCGAGCATCGCGATCAAGCACGGCAAAGAACGCCAGATATTTGTCGGCCGGTTCAAGTCCTTCTTCTTTGACTGCGATCGCGCAGGTCTCCGCCAGCCCAGTTAACGCTTTCACTGCACGCTGGAGGAAATCGCGCACTTGCGCACCCGATTTGCTGCCCTGATCACTGGGAAGTCCCTGGGCCGCGTAGGCCAGTAGAAATTCGTAGCATTCTTCCACCGCCTCACAACGCTCGCAGATCTCAGCAAACATGTTGCAGCTCCCAGTGATCAAGCCCTATTTGGATGCGGATGTCGCAGATGTCTCAACCTTCCAACGCTCGGGATCGTGCTCTTCCAAATAGAAGCCACGGTCCATCCAACCGAAGATCATGGATTTCGTGATTGCGCGTTTCTCCGGCCGGAGCCCGAAGTAAACATGCATCATCACGAGTGCGATCAATCCCACGCCGGCCAGTCCGTGCAGCACGTACATCAGGCCCCACGTCATATCGCTGAACAGATACGGATTCCGAGGAAAAAAGATCGTCCGCACGCGAAACATCATGAAAACGCCGGTAAGGATTACCGACAGACCGCACAAGATAATGACGCCGTGAAAAAGTTTATTCTCCAGCGGATATTTGGCGAACTTTCGCGGCGGAGGGGCCGACAATCCGAAAAAGCGGCGAACTCTTCTCTGGGCATCTTGCACATCGGTTTTATCCGGCCAGATCGACCAGAAATCCAGCCAGAAGGATGCGTGAACGATGTGGAAGAGGGTCGAAATCGCCAGCACGGTGCCAGCGACCCAATGGTAGGTCACCCAATTAAACTGGATTCCTACCTTCGGGAGGAAAGCTGTAAAGAGCAGTGTGAACATGGAGGCTGCCATGATCCAGTGAAACAGCCGCGCCACCAGCGAGTGCCGCGGGACCCGTTTGGGGATACTCGGAGCGATTGCGGCAGAAGTGTCGCTGGCGAACTGTCGTGATTTGGCGAAAAATCTCAACCAGGTTGCGTGGACCATCAGGAAGAGCAAGCCCACAATGACCGAAACCCAGATCAGGAACCATGCTATATGGATCGGGACGCTCTGCCCCCAGGGATTCGTCGCCCACTCTAGGATGCCCATGTAGCCTCCTCGACTCCGCCGATGGCGCGCTTCACCAGATTTCTCATCAACGGGATTTTGTAGGCATTGAACTGCAATGGAATCGCTCCCTGCACGGCCAGCTTTCCCGCCACTTCTCCGGTCGCCGCGCTGCGCGGCTGACCACGAACAATATTCTCAACTGCCTTCAGTCTCAGCGGCCTGGCGGCGGCGCCGTTCACGGCGATTCGGATGCGCTGGATCGTGCTGCCTGACAGGACCATGGCCGAAGCCACGTTCATCAGGGGGAAGTCCCAAACATTGCGGTCTCGCACTTTTTCAAAATAAAATTGAGCGCCCGCCCAGCTGGATGGAATACGAACGGCAGTAAGCAGATCGCCAGGCTGCAAAATGTGCAGACGGGTAATGTCGATGTTAGGACCGACGAAGTAATCCTCGGCATCCACCACCCGCTCTCCCTTGCGAGTACGCAAGACGAACTTGGCGTCCAGCGCAATCAGGGCCGGGGCTGTATCGGATGGATTCACTGCCACGCAGCGGTCCGCGTGCAGAATCGCGTGCTCGCGGTTGCGGCCCTCCGGCGTATCGGCGTAGCAAATGTTGCCACCGGCGCGATAACATGGCCAACCTCCGCGGTAATACCAGCAGCGGGTGTCCTGCGAGACATTGCCGCCGAGGGTTCCCTGATTCCTGATCTGCGGCGACGCCACCAGCGCCGCGGCTTGCGTCAGCAGATCATACTTCTGCTTGATGATGGGATGATTCACTACTTCCGTGAGCGTGGTCATCGCGCCGATCTCGATGCCATCGGCGGTCGTGCGAACTCCGCGCAGTTCCTCGATTCCGCTGAGATCGACCACTGCCTTCGGCTTTTTAATTCGATCTTTGAGCCAGTCGAGGCTGTCGAGCCCTCCGGCCAGCACCCAGGCATCGCTTCCGTGCTGTTCGAGAAGTTTCTGAGCGTCGGCAACGGAGCTTGGCTGATACAGTTCGAATGCAGCCATTACATCTCGTATGACAGCCATAACTCTCCTTCCAATCTCATTTCAGCCTTAAATGTGGGCCATCAGGGGATGCTGCATCGGCCGACCGGCTTCGAGCGAGGTCAGAATTGTGTCGGCGTTCACCGGTGCACGCTGGAAAATCTCGTCCCCAAGCGCATCCGAAAGCGCATTCAAAATGGAAGCACAGCCGCCTGCAACCGGCGGCTCACCGACACCACGAGCGCCTACAGGGGTCTCCGGATCTGGGATGTCTAACGCGGTCCATTGCATGTCGACGGGAACATCGAGAATCGTCGGCGGTTTGTTCTGGTAGAAGCGTTTGGAAACCATTTCACCGTAATGCGGATCGATCACCCACTTTTGGCCAATCGCGTGCCCGATGCCGAGCGTCGAACGGCCGAGCACCTGGCCGCCCAGCGCCCTGGGATGGATCACCGTTCCCACATCCGCGGAAGCGAGAAAATCCACGATGTAGTACTTGCCGGTTTCGACATCGACTTCAACCTCGGCGAAGCTGGCCACATAGGAAAATGTCGAGCCATCGCGGGGATAGTTATCTTTTGCGGCTGCCACGAGGCCCTGACCCGCGAGGGCTACCACCGACGCCTTGGTCAATTTGTGCACGTCGGCGGGCGCTTCGTGACCATCGTAAATGCCCCCCAGTTGAATCGCGTATTGCGCCGCTTGCGCCAAGCTCATGCTGGCGCCCTTGCGGAAGACGCGCTCGTTGCCAACCTCATATTGCTCCGGTTTGCCGCCAAGCTTTTTCGCGGCGATTTCCTGGAGCTGCTTTTTCGCCTGCATCGCCGCAGCATGAGCCGCTCTCGTCATCGCATGGGTTGTCTGGCTGCCGCCGGAGACGCACGTAAAGGGAAGGTTCTTGGTTGTGTTTCCCCACACCACCTCGCATTTCTCCCACGGCACACCGAGAACTTCCGCGCCCGCGCGGTGAACGTCGATCACCGACTCGGTCCCCAGATTGCCGATTCCGGATTGAAAGACGACCCGGCCTCCCGGCGTGATGATGAGAAGCCCGTCGAATCCGATGGTGCCTCCAACGTAACAGCTCAACGATACCCCGACGCCGCGCACCTTCGTGCCGATCCTTTTCGGAGTGCGTGCCACCCGCTCACTCCAGCGGAATTGTTCTGCGCCGCGATCGAGCGCCTCTTTGAGGAAAGCGCTCGTGGCATGTTGCATTTTTCCTTGAATCGGCGGCGCAAACTCCGCCTTACCTTCCGGGCAATTAACGCGGCGAATCGCCACCTGGTCAATTCCCAGATTGCGCGCAGCTTTCGCGATGATGGGTTCGATGATGACAATCCCCTGCAGCCCGCCCGGAGAACTCTGCGCACTGCGAGGAGGCGTGTTCGTCAGCACTGTCAGGCCCCGCCAGCGCATGGCTTGCGGTTGATACAACAGAGAGACGATTCGCCCCGATGAAGGAGCATCGCCTACCGCGTCGTATGGGCCGTTATCGCAAATCACGAACATATCGAGAGCCGTGATACGCCCTTCTTTTGAAAATCCGACCTTCATTCTTCCCTGAAAGCTGGGGCGGGCGCGTCCGATGAAGGTTTCCTCTTCGCGGCTGATCCGCATCATCACCGGAGCACCGGTTTTCTTGGCCAGAAGCGCAGGGATGATCATGGACACGCCGCCGGTGATCTTGCTACCGAAGCCGCCTCCGGTGTATTCGCTGATGAAAACAATGTTGTCAGGATTAATGTTCAGCCAGCGTGCGATTGCCGGCAGCGTTTGCGCCGTGCTTTGCGTGCCCGTGTAAATGTAGACCTTGCCGTTCTGCCAGTAGGCCAGGGCGCTACGGGTTTCGAGGGTCTGATGGCTGGTGTCGGGCGTCACAAAAGTCTCGTCAAGAACCAGCGCCGCATTCTTGAAGCCGGCATCGACATCGCCATAAGTCCATTCATCGGGAGTCTTGCCCATGGGAAGGCGGCCTTTATCCAACTCTGCGAAGTCAGTCTTCGTCCATTTGAGTTCCGTAACCACCGGTGGACCGGAATGCCCCGCCGGCCGCACCCAAACGTTGCCATCGGTCCGCGGGTTCGGTCCGCCCGGCCGCAGAGTGTCAAGCGGATCCACCACGAACGGCAGGGGTTCAAGGTCGAGCTCAATTTTCTCAATCGCTTCAACGGCGGTAAGTTCGTCGACCGCAGCCACGGCGAGAATCGGTTCGCCCTGATAGACCGGCTCATTCGTAAGGCCGCGCTCGCCCCACTTGCTGGCTTTGATCACCGTGCCGTTATCGGTAAGCGTGTCGGCCGGCGCGGGAAGATCGTTCGCTGTGAGAATGCCTTTCACGCCGGGCATGGCCAGCGCCGCGTTCGTATGGATGCGCTTCACCCGCGCATGCGGCATAGGGCTGAGCAGCAACTTGCAGAACTGCATGCCTTCCGCACGAAAATCTTCGGCATATTTCGCCTGGCCGGTTACCTTCGCATAAAGATCCGGCGTGGCATAGTTCTTGCCGATCAGCTTGTAGCCGATCCCGTACTCGCGCTCTGAGCCTCGCGCCGTCGCAGCCTTCGTTTCGTTCTCCGGATTTTTTTTATCGATAGTGTTGTTATCGAGATTTTGGTTAGGCACGATGCGACCTCCGCAGATTCTCGGCGCCGCGCATCATCGCGGTAAGAATCTTGTCATAATCCTGGCAACGGCACAGGTTGCCTGAGATGCCCTGCGCCAACTCCTGCCGAGTGGGGTTGGGACTGGTTTTCAGATACCCCACGGTAGACATAATGAAGCCGGGCATGCAGAATGCACACTGAAACCCCTGTTCATCAATCACGCCTTGCTGAACCGGATGTAAGGTTCCATCGGGATGGGCCAGACCTTCGATGGTCAAGACCTTTCGTCCACGCACCGTGTGGGTAAGCACGGAACACGCATAGAACGGAATATCGTCGATGAGGACCGTGCATGATCCGCATTCCGCGCGGTCGCATCCCAGCTTGGTGCCGGTCAGGCCTAACTTGTAACGCAAAGTCGAGGCCAGCGTCTCCTGCTTCATGACGTCGACCCGCCGCTGCTGGCCGTTAACATTGAGGGTAAGGAGCCTCTCGCCCACACCACCGGCCACCTGCTGGCCATTCAGTAGAGTGGAGGCGCGAAACAGATAGCCCGCCGAAGACACCGCCACGCCACTGGTGATGACCCCTTTAATGAAGTTGCGCCTCGATACAGCTTTCGACGTGTCTTCACTTTTCTTGAAGTAGGCTTGCTCTGCCATGTTGAGTCACCTCTCAACCGTTGCGGCTCTTTCTAACACTCTAGCGGGAAGAAGTCCATGGCCGGACTCCTGTATAGGCGTTTGGATTACGCAAAATAATTCTCGGATTCGACATTTTCGAAGTTACGGATGTCGCAGGCTCGCGATCTATTGCATTCGCCTAACGCCTTCTTGAAACCGGACTGCCATTCTTCCGTCCAGAGAAAAGGCGAGACATGGAACTTCTTGACAGCCGGCAGTCCTTTCTCTCCAGTTGCCATCCAGCCAATTTGTGAGGGCGAAATCTATTTGAGCAATGCCGCGTTCGCGACGGGTGTGGGGTGCTCAATTCTCGCGTCATGGACCGAGGTGCCGGAAATATTGACCGGCAGATGGCCTGGAATCGGAATTTCCCCGAAAAGCGCTCTAGCCGCACTTATCTCCGAGACCGTCGCATTTGAGAAGGCGCAGATGTAGTTCTGGATCGTGGGGAAGTCCTCCGTCAGGTACGGAGTTCCCATGGCAAGAACCACAGTTTTCTCGGTCGCGTGGGCAAGAATCCTGGACAATAACTTCGCAGTCGAGTCCGGCAGAGATGCGGCATTCTTCTGGCCGCGTGCAACCGTCCTGGTTCGCGCTGCCGAAGGGACAACATACACGGCTACCACCACCCGCTGCGCACGGTCCGCTGCGTTTAATACTTCATCCGATCTGGCCGCGGCGACGCGAGGATCCACGTAGACCACCCGCGCATTTGGTGCCCGCTTCCGGATCTGACGCTCCAGAACCCGGCCGTCCTCCGCACGCCGGTTGTCGCAGAGAATAATCACGAGCAAGCCAGGCTGAGCTTTGCCCTGAGACACGACCCGCAGTTTCTTGCCGGATCGCCCATCTCTCAGCGGAAGAACCTTGCCGTTGTCACGCACGAGAGTAATCGCAGCATCAGAGATCCGTTGACCGGTCGCAATGCTCTCCGGATTGCCCACCAGCCTGGGAATCGCTGCCACATCCACCAGACGATTTTTCTCCAGGCCGAGCGAAGCCTTGGCTTGCAGGATCTTGAGAACGGATGCATCCAGCCGCTCTTGGCTGATCTCGCCCGCGCGGACAGCGGCCAGCATGGCGCGGTAGCATGCATCCAGATTGTAGGGCTCGGTGAGCACATCGCTTCCCGCCTTGAAGGCATCCACGGCCACGCGTCCTGGATTCTTTGCATAGAGACCAACCATACCGGCCATATCCAAGGCATCGGTGACCACAATACCCTTGAAGCCGAGTTTCTTTTTCAGCAGCCCAGTCACGATTGCCGGCGAGGTGGTTGCTACACGGCCGGGGTCGGGATCCAACGCCAGCACCCGCACGTGCGCAGTCATCACCGCATCGACTCCGGCTCCGATCGCCTTTTCGAACGGAGGCAGATCGACCGCGTAGAGGTGTTCCAAATCGTCGTTCACCACCGGGACGGCTACATGGGAGTCCGTGGCAGTGTTTCCGTGGCCCGGGAAGTGCTTTGCCGTGGTCAGCATTCCATTCGCACGCGCTCCGCGGATGTAGGCCGCCACCAGATTGCCCACTTGCTCCGGATTCGCGCCGAACGCACGTGTACCGATGATGGGATTGGCTGGGTTGGAATTTACGTCGGCGACGGGAAAGAGGTTCCAATGCACGCCCAGAGCTCGGCTTTCCTGGGCTGTGATGCGGCCGAACTCCTCCGCGAAAGCCAGGTTCCCGGCAGCGCCAAAAGCCATGGCGTGCGGAAATACGGTCGTTCCGAAAAGATGTGCCGGCAAGACGCCCCGCTCAAAATCTCCAGCCACCAGGAGTGGCAGCTTCGACTCCCCTTGCAGCCGGTTGAGCGCCGTAACCACCTCATAACGCCGGCGAATATCGCGAGCCCGGCCCTGTGACGGAGCTGACATGGCCAGCGAGCCGATGTGATATTTGCGAATGTTATTACGGAGATCGAGGTAGCTGGGACTCCCTGCGTTCAGTAGTTCCACTCTCATGCGGATCATGAAGAGCTGTCCGACCTTCTCTTCAAGGGTTAGGCTCTTTAGAGTTTTTTCTGCCCAGTGGGGATCAACGCGTTCAACGTGACGCGCGACTGCTTGCTGGGATTGTTCCCGCGGTTCAGCAGCAGACGCAAGAAGCGAGAACACCACGAGAAGAAGGGCGAGATTGCGAAGCATCGTCAGGGCACAAGCATAAACCTGGATTCTAAAGGGTATAACCTCGCGTTGAAACCATTTCTAGAGCAAGGCAGGTGTCCGAAGTAACCCACCAGGTTGGCACACCTGCTTTGGTTTCGTCTTCTGAACCCTTCCAATGAGACAACCCGTCATCGGCACAATTGGCGCTTATGGATTGCCTCGATGTTTTTCTTTAGCAGGGGTAGAGTCTGGGGTAGGGGACAACGATTGACTCTCCTTCGCCAAACGTCGGACGAACAGATGACTTTGTCAGCAGTCCGAAGACGCGTGAACACCGGTAGAAAGAGTCAAGTTGAAATCCCACCGGACCGAGCGCTTTGCGAAACAGGACCGAACTCTTCAAGAAACTAGAATAAGATTTCTACCGGTTTCCCTTCGAAGCTGACCTTGCGCTTGACTTCATTTAGCTGCACGGTAATAGACCTTGATCCGGGAGTCAGCATTCGCGAAGCGGCGGCTAACCGCAAATGGAGGGTTCTCCGATTGTCTTCCCACTCCATCTCGGTTCCCATCCATTCCCCTTTGCGGTAGTTGAATGAAATGCCATCGTCCTCATACAGCAGAAACGAAGCATCGGCACCGGGATAGATTGAAATGGTCAAAGGCTCGTCGACTCTTTCATCGATAAATTGTTTTACCGGTCCGAATGGCAGAATCGATCCGGCACGCACGTAGAGTGGAATGGTTTCAAGATCAACCGTCCGAGTGATTTCGCGGCCGCCTTCGAGGCGTTCGCCAGTCCAAAAATCGTGCCAGTCTGAAGGCGGAAGATAGACATGGCGAGTCGTTGCTCCCTTCTCGACCACGGGAGCAACCAGCACGCTTTTTCCCCACATATAGGCGTCGCCACACTCAACCGACTTAGGATCATTGGGAAAATGCAGCCATAATGCGCGCATGATCGGCATGCCATTCACGGCACACTCGCGGACCACACTGTAGAGATAGGGGAGCATGCGGTAACGAAGTTCCAGGTATTTTCTGCAGATCGGCTCAACCCGCGCGTCGTGAAGCTGGCTGGCATCGGGAATTGCAGCGCCATCGTAGTTGCGAATTTCAGCCGGCCCGGGGTCGCCCGTATTCCATCCCCAGGGAAGACGCAGCTTCCATGCACGGCCGTGACAACGAAAGAGAGGACAAAACGCCCCGAACTGAAACCAACGTACATACAATTCCGCCGTAAATTCCGGCGTCGGAACAAAACCTCCGATGTCAGTGCCCCAGTAGGGAATCCCGCTGAGCGCAGTGTTCAGAGCGACGGAAATCTGAGTCTTCAGAGTTTCCCAGGTGGAGTAAACGTCTCCCGACCAGAGGAATGACCCATAGCGCTGCATCCCGGCGTAGCCGTTGCGATGCAAAGCATAAGGGCGCTCCTTTGGCCGGTCGATTTGTGGCCCTTCCCAATACATTCGGTTTCTATCCAGCCGGGATGGGACATCAAGGGGATCGCCTTCATCCGGCCACCAGCCATCGATTCCCATCGCGAAGTCTTTGCGATGTGCATCCCAGTAACAGCCGGCCCGGGATTCGTCGTATCGCGCAACATCGCAAGGATCATGCACCGTCCCGCGAAGCCTGTCTGACAGAATCACAACGTGCATAACCACGCGGAACTTTTCTCTGTGCAGCTCATCGAGCACCTCCCTGGGATCGGGAAAAACACGCGAATTCCACACGAATGAGCCGTTCTCGGTGTTCCACCCCGAGGGACAGAAGCCCGTACCAAGATAAATCAGGGCATCACAGGGCAATTTCTTATCGCGAAAGGTCTTCGCCTCAGCGATCACTTCCTCCCGGCTGGCGAGCGTGCGATGCGACTGTTGATAACCGAGACTCCAAAGCGGAGGCATTTCGGGATGGCCGGTCAGGCGGGCATATTCGGCCATAATGGTAGAAGGCTCTGGCGAAGCGACGAAGAACAGGTCGAGCGGAAGAATGGCGTTCGGGTTCGCGGGTTGAAACTTGCATTGAGGTCCGGTAAAGTCGAACGAACCGTAAGGCTGGTGAAAAAGCATTGCCCAGCCGGGCGTTCCGATGATCCAGGGAATGGGAACACGGCTCCCATGGGTCGCAAGTTTGTAAACTCCTTGCCCGCTGCGCATTGCATCAGTAGATCCCCGTCGGTCATATTGGGCGCCGCCCTCGCCAAGGCCGAACAACGGTGAACTGGCGTTCATGAACGACAAGATGCCCGTGCTTTCCTCCCAGCCAAGCTGCTGAATTGTGTCGCCATGTTCATTCGAAATCGTGATGCTGACAGGGTCGAAAGAGATCTTGAGCTTAAGCTTACCCGCGGCCATCGAGCGTTCCGGCCCTGTCCGAAGCGTAGCAACAGGAACGTCCCACGAGTCGTGAACCAGAGAGCCGTCAGAAGGAATCGTCACCGGGGATCCGAGATTTTGCGGCAGGATGGTCAGCCTGAATGTGTGCGCGCTAATAGAAGTAATTTGTATTTCGACGCGCCGCCCGTTGACTGAACTCCCGCAAGCCGCAGCGGCCAGCACTGGCGGGACCATACTGACAGTGGATGAGGCGGCCAATGCTTTCAAGACTTGCCTGCGATTCCACTGCTGATTCATAAACTTTCTCTTTGCCTCGCTCAAACGTCGGTGAAATGGCGATTGTAGCCGAACCAGCGAAATCGAGTAAACGATTACCCCATCCACAGGTATAATTCCCAATTCGTACGCAAGCGAACCTTCTTCGAAGCGCAGGAGAACCGTGTGCGGTGGCGAATTGCCATTTTGGTGAGCGCTGCAATCGCCATCAGCTATCTGGATCGCCAGACCTTACCGGTTGCGGTAAAGGCAATCAGCCAGGACATCGCACTGACCAACGGACAGTTTTCCGCTCTCCAGTCTGCATTTTTGTTTTCCTACGCGCTGATGTACGCCGGCGGCGGCAAATTGGTGGATTTGATGGGAACAAGTCGCGGTTTTACGGTGATCATGGTGTTCTGGTCGCTCGCCTGCATCAGCCATGCTCTGGCGAACAGCTTTGTGCTGCTGGCCATTAGCCGGTTTCTGCTCGGGATGGGCGAAGGCGGCGGTTTTCCGGCGGCGACCCGCGCGGTTGCGGAATGGTTTCCCACCAAGGAGCGGTCCACGGCAATGGGAATCATCAATGCCGGTACGGCAGTCGGAGCGGTCATTGCTCCGCCTCTGATCGCAATAATCTTGCTTCACGGCAACTGGCGCTGGATCTTCGTGATAACCGGTGGATTTGGTCTGCTTTGGGCGGCCCTATGGCGATGGTCATATGCTTCACCCGTAGAGATTTCGCGGCGAGAGCTGGATTCGGCTTTGCCTTTGGGTTCATCTGCTAACTCTTCGGCCCAATTCCCCTGGATTCAGTTATTTCGTCTCCGCGAGACCTGGGGGCTGGTCACGGCCAAATTTCTCAGTGATGCGGCCTGGTTCTTTTATCTTTTCTGGCTTCCAAAATATCTCTTCGATGCGCGCGGTTTTGACATTAAGGCAGTTGGTACTTTTGCCTGGATGCCCAGTGCAGCGGCCGGAGTGGGGTGCCTGCTCGGCGGAGGATTTTCGAGTTATCTGATAAGCAGGCATTTTTCCCTCGGCATCGCGCGGAAGCTGTCGTTGGGCGCAAGCGCCATTCTCATGCCATTCGTCATTCTGATTCCACATGTAGCCGTGTCGTGGGCAATCGTGCTTTTCTGTCTTGCCTACTTCGGACAACAATCCTGGTCCACTCTCGTCATGGTTCTGCCCACGGATCTTTTTCCACAAAATATCGTTGGGTCGGTCGCCGGCCTAGTCGGCTTTGGCGGAGCCATGGGCGGAATTGTCTTCGGTGAAGTAGCCGGGTACCTGTTGGATCACGGTTCCGGTTACAGCGTGGTATTCCGAATTGCGGGCACGCTGCATCTGGTTGCGTTCATCATTATTTTGACGGCAATCCCAGCAATCGCACCTTTGCGTCTGGAATCGAAGTTTCGCTTCGGGACAGCTCAATGAAAATCACCGAGATACGCACTCGAGTTGTGCGCTGGCGCGGCAAGACCGTTGCATTGCCGCCTCACTTCTGTACCAACCCAATGGACCTTTTGGAGTTGCCGGAAGCATCGATGCCCACGTTTACCTTTCACGGGTGGCTGTTGGTCGAGATCTTTACCGATGATGGCCACGCAGGTTTAGGCAATGCGGCCCTCTCTCCTCAGGTGACGAAACAGGTCATCGATTTCTACCTGAAGCCTCTTTTAATCGGGCAGGATCCGTGGGACATCGAGCGCCTGTGGCAGCACATGTATCGCAAAACCATGGCGTTCGGACGCAAAGGGATCGGAATGGTCGCGCTCAGCGCGGTGGATATTGCGCTCTGGGACCTGCTTGGCAAATCCGCCAAACAACCTGTGTTCCGTCTGCTCGGCGGACGAACGAAAGCTGCGATTCCTGTGTATGCGTCCCGTCTTTACAGTGTTGAACTCGGCGAACTGGCAGCCGAAGCGAAGCGCTATAAAGATGAGGGCTACCAGGCCATGAAGCTCCGCTTTGGCTGGGGACCGGCCGATGGCGCTCGCGGCATGCGGAGAAATCTTGACTTGGTACGCACGGTTCGTGAAGCTGTGGGCGATGAAATCGATGTGATGGCAGACGCTTACATGGGCTGGACTCTGGACTACGCGAAGCGAATGCTGCCATTGCTGGAGCCATTTCAATTGCGATGGCTGGAGGAACCCGTGATTCCTGACGACCTCCATGGATACGCCGAACTGAAATCCTTTGGCCGAATTCCGATTGCCGGCGGTGAGCACGAATTTACGCTGTACGGGTTCCGCGATCTGCTCGAAGCTCGCGCACTGGATTATATCCAGTTCGACACCAACCGCGTGGGCGGCATTACCCAAGCGCGGAAAATCGCAGCCTTCGCGGAAGCCCACTCTGTCCCAGTCATTCCTCATGCCGGCCAGATGCACAACTATCACATCGTCATGGCCAGCCTGAATTCTCCGATGGCGGAATACTTCCCGGTCGTTGATGTAGAAGTTGGCAATGAACTGTTCTGGTACATCTTCAAAGGCGAGCCGCGTGCCAAGAACGGATTCATCAATCTTGACGACAATACTCCCGGTCTGGGCCTTAGCATCAACGAAACTGGGCTGGAGCAATTCGAAATTATCGAATAATTGCGTAAAAGGATTTCATGACGCGACTCATTCAAATCAAGAAGGGCAACATGCGAGGGGTAGCCCTAGTCGAGGAGCCTAACGTTCGCCTGCTGGATGGCTGTTCCTCAATCTATGAACTTGCTCATCTTGCGATCGGCGCAGGCATGAAGCTAAGCGACTTGGCGCGTCAACGCGCGCGTGGCGACGTACTGGAATACGACCCGATCTATCGTGGCGAGTCGGAATGGCAACTGCTTCCCGCCATCGATCATCCGGAAGAGCCTGCGCGTTGCCTCGTCTCAGGCACTGGTCTCACGCATCTCGGCAGCGCGAATAATCGCCAGTCGATGCATGCCAAGGCAAATGAGGATCTGACCGACAGTATCAAGATGTTCCGCTGGGGAGTCGAAGGCGGTCGTCCCGCTGCCGGTAGCGTCGGCATCCCCCCTGAATGGTTTTATAAGGGCACGGGCTATGCGCTGCGCGCACATGGCCAATCCCTCGATGTTCCCTGCTTTGCCGAGGATGGCGGAGAAGAGGCTGAGATCGCCGGTATCTACCTGATTGCTGCGAATGGTCAGCCCTATCGTCTTGGCATGGCTGCGGGCAATGAGTTTTCTGACCACCAATTCGAGAAGAAGAATTATCTTAACCTTGCTGGTTCCAAACTTCGCACTTGTTCGGTGGGGCCGGAACTCGTGGTGGATACGGAATTCCGATCTGTGCCCGTAACCGTGACAATCGAGCGCAAAGCGATTGTCCACTGGACAAAAACTTTTTGCAGTGGGGAAGCGGAAATGTGCCACAGCCTGCAAAATATCGAGCATCATCATTTCAAGTACGCGGACCACCGCCGCCGGGGAGATGTCCATGTGCATTTTTTGGGAGCCGGGTGCCTCAGCTTCAGCGATCAAATCCGGCTGCAGGAGGGCGACGTCATGCAAGTTGCGGTTGAGGGCTATGGACGCGCTCTGCGCAATAACCTGCGCGTAGATAAGTCGAAATCTTCTCTGATTAGTGTTGTTTCTTTGGGATAACCGAACTTTATGTCGAAATCACACGTTGCAATTCTCGGGCTTGGCATCATGGGCTCCGGTATGGCCGGGCGCTTACTCTCCGCCAACTTCCCATTGACGGTCTACAACCGCAATCGCGAAAAAACGCTGCCGTTTGAAGGCGCTGGGGCATTTGTTGCGTCTACGCCGCGCGAGGCTGCGTCCAAAGCGCAGATCACTATCAGCATGGTCGCAAATGATGCCGCCTCGCGGGATGTCTGGCTTGGCGATACCGGAGCACTGGCTGGCGCAGCGCCCAACTCGTTATTGATTGAATGCAGCACATTGAGCAGTGGCTGGATTCGCGAACTTGCGGCCCACGCCGAGGCGCAAGGCTGCCGATTTCTGGACGCCCCGGTCACAGGTACGAAACCTCATGCCGCCTCGGGCGAGCTTGTTTTTCTGGTTGGAGGTGCCGTCCAGGCTCTGGAGGCGGCAGAGCCCGTATTCTCCGTCCTTGGGCGGGACACGATCCATTTGGGTCCGATCGGCAGTGGAGCTTTGATGAAGTTGGTCAACAACTTTCTTTGTGCCGTACAAGCTGCTTCCTTTGCAGAAGCCCTGTCACTCATCGATGCCGGCGGGCTCGATCGTGCCAAGGCTTTGTCGATATTGACGAAAGGCGCTCCAGGAAGTGGAATTGTGAAAAGGGTGGCCGACCGTGTAGCCGACAACGACTATGCCCCGAATTTCGCGCTGCGTTGGATGGCCAAGGATCTGTCATATGCGATCGCAGAAGGTTCCAACCGAAATGTTCCTCTGCAGACAGCCGCTGCCGCGCTTTCCGTATTTCAGCGAGCCATCGATACTGGTCACAGCGACGAGGATTTTTCTGCTGTCGCCAGACTCTCATCCAATCGTCCGAAGCCCTGATTTTGGCGACGACGGAACAGTAAGAATCGGCCTTTCTGTCCAGGAAAACGTTTGCCATCGCCTAGGCCCAAAATTGACTGAGGTTGTGATAAGATGCCCACCTCAAGGCTCTTTTCATCGATCTCTATGGATATCCGCGAGATCGCCCGCCGGGCGAAAGTTTCCACAGCTACCGTATCGCGAGCCATTAATCGTGTTCCAACGGTCGATCCTCAATTGGCCAAGCGCGTATGGAAAGTGGTGGACGAACTTGGCTACTACCCGAACACGCAGGCTCGCTCTCTGGTCTTGGGACGAAGCCGAATCTTGGGCCTGATTGTTTCTGAAATCACTAATCCTTTTTTCCCCGAGATCGTTCAGACATTCGAAAATCTTGCCGTCGAGCACAATTATGAAATTCTCTTGACCTCGACCATTCATGATCCTAAACGTATGGAGTCGTCGGTCCGGAGGATGATCGAGCGGCGGGTGGATGGTGTGGCGATTCTGACCTTTGGCATGGAAGAAGCGCTGATCGAACACCTGCGATTTCGCAAAGTCCCGCTTGTATTTGTGGATGTGGGACCGGATGTTCCCGGGATCGTCAATATCCGGGTCAACTATCTAAACGGAATCCGTCAAGCCGTGCAGCACCTTGCTGCGCTTAGACATACACGCATCGCATTTGTAGCCGGCCCCACGCACTTGAAGTCTGCTGCAGCAAGGCGAGATGCATTCACGACGTCAATGAAGGAAATCGGCCTTTCGCCCGACCTGGTCGTAGTTGCAGATCACAGGATGGAAGGCGGAATGAGGGCGCTTATCGAACTCAGCAGCCTGCGTGACCGGCCTACCGCCGTGCTGTGCTCGAATGACATGACCGCAATCGGAGTCATGCGGGAGGCATACGAGCGCAACCTGAAGACACCGGCGGATCTTTCTGTGGTCGGATTCGATGATATACACTTGGCCCAGTTCACCATTCCTCCACTCACAACAGTTCAGATGTCGCAACATGAATTGGCCAGAATTGCTTTTCGGGCCCTATTGAATGAGGTTGAATCCGACTCCCCTTCCCAACAGCATCGTAACTATGAGCTGATTACGAGCCTGGTGCTCCGGCGCTCGACAGCCTTGGCCCCGGATGCACAGGACGCGACTGTACCGTCCAGGAAGCAATCCCGCAAAACCGCTATCGTGGCTCCGCAGTAGCCTATACTACAGCGAAAACGGCAGACAGAAGAAGGTTGCGAGTAACCGAACAGCGAACTAATTTACGGGATAATAATTAAGGGAAAACGATTACCCCAGTGTGGGGCCTCCGTTTATGGCGTCTCGGCCCACTGAGCACATGCTGCGATTTTTTGATACCGTCTTGCGGGTTAGCATTCACCACCGAGCACTGCGTATCTGCGCTATCTCCCTCTGGTTGCTCGGATGGGTTGGCCCTTCGTGGTCGCAACAGTCTCCGTCGAGCGTTGGCATCCGCGTGCAGTACGATCATGTGGAGGGTGATCTCCCACCGATCTGGAACTACTTCGGCTACGACGAGCCAAACTACACATATGCTCCCAACGGCAAGAAGTTATTAAGCGAGTTGGCTGCGCTCGATGCAGCTCCGGTCTATGTACGTGTTCACAATTTGCTCACGACCGGCGATGGTTCAGCGTCTCTGAAATGGGGATCCACGAACGTTTACACAGAAGACTCATCCGGAAGGCCGGTTTATAGTTGGACCATCCTCGACCGAATTTTCGATACTTTTCATACCGCAGGGATCAAGCCTTTGGTTGAAATTGGATTTATGCCCGAAGCGCTCTCCACGCATCCCGAGCCCTATCGTCATCGCTTTCCCAACACTAGCGTTCAAGAAATCTACACCGGCTGGGCGTATCCGCCAAAAGACTACGACAAGTGGTCTGAACTGGTTTTTCAATTCGTAAATCATCTCCGCAAACGCTACGGCGATGCCGAAGTAGAGACCTGGCTGTGGGAGGTCTGGAACGAGCCGGATATCGGATACTGGAAAGGAACCCAAGAGGAATATTTCAAACTCTACGATTACGCCGTCGAGGCGACGCTGCGGGCGTTTCCTCAGGCAACAATCGGTGGCCCGGATACAACCGGGCCCGGCAGTCAACGAGCGTCAGACTTTCTCCGCGCTTTCCTCGACCATTGCGCGCATGGAAAGAACTACGCGACGGGTAAGACGGGTTCGCGTCTTGATTTCATCAGTTTTCATCCCAAGGGATCGCCGAAGTGGCAGGGTAACCACGTGCAGATGGGCATCAGCCGCCAGTTGGCAGCGATCGACAATGGATTCAAAATCGTTGCGTCTTTTCCCGAGTGGCAGCGTACTCCAATCATTCTGGGAGAGTCTGACCCGGAGGGTTGCGCGGCCTGTTCCGCAAAGGCAAACCCGCAGAATGCATATCGCAATGGGCCGCTTTATGGAGCCTACACGGTAGAAGTTCTGAAGAACATCCTGGCGCTGGCCCAGGATGAGCGTGTCAACTTCCGCGGAGCTGTCACCTGGGCTTTCGAATTCGAGGGCCAGCCGCCGTTCGCCGGCTTCCGGGAGTTGGCGACCAATGGTATCGACAAGCCAGTCTTGAACGCGTTCCGCATGCTTGGACTCTTGGGCAGCGAGCGCCTGAAGGTCGCAGATTCAGCGGCTTTGTCGAGCAACGATATTGTGAAGGCTGGGGTACGCGGCAATCCCGACATTAATGCAATCGCAACCCGCAAAAATCATGAAGTTGAAATTCTGATCTGGAACTATCACGATGATGACGTTGCCTTCCCTGCCTCACCGATAGACTTGGCAATCACTGGCCTTCCATCAGAAGCGAAGCGCGCCCTTCTCGAACATTTTCGCATCGACGCCGGTCACAGCAATGCATTCGCAGCCTGGAAGGCAATGGGTTCGCCACAATCGCTCTCACCCGATCAAGCCGAATGCCTCCAGAGTGCAGGCCAGCTGCAACTGCTGAATTCGCCGGAGTGGCTCACAAGTGACAGCGGGACCGTGCGCCTGCATTTCGATTTGCCACGGCAGGGTTTATCGCTGATCCGGCTGAGCTGGTGATCCCCGAACAGCTACGCTTGCCTAATATCTAGGTTTCCAGCAGCAGATTCCAAACCTGCATGGACGTCGCCTGCCGGTTCGCCCAGGCGTAATACGGGATAAACGTAAGCGGAACCTTCTTCGTTTTCTCTTCCCTGCTGTATTGCGAATAAAGCGCATTCTCGGAGTTGCCGCGTTCATAAACGGCGCCACTGTGATGCAACACAACCATCCCGCCGAGCAGGTCGTTTCGGAATTCAGCCTGGAATTGTTCGGCGGGATGACGTCCCGGATTCACCGCAACGTCGCTAAGCGAGACTCCACTCGGTTGATCGATCTCTTCCAAGCAGTAGATTAGCGGTCCGCGCTGAATTGCGACTCTGCCCGTGTCATCGGCAACACGAGGGCTGGCCTCGATCACCTGTGGCACAACGTCGACCTTCAGCTGGATGACATCCCCCAGCGACCAGCGGCGCCGAATCGCAAGATAGGTTCCAGGTGTTGCTCCGGATAGTGCTTTGCCACTCACGATCACCTGCGCCTGGTCGGCCCATCCCGGAATCCTTACATAGACCGTGAAGTCCGAGGCTTGGGCGGGATCAACGGTGATTTCGACATTGCCATCCCAGGGATAATTCGTCTTCTGCGTAAGCTTCAGGCCGACGCCGTTCTCCAAATGCCAGTTCAGTTCTGAGTTGTCGTAGAAGTGAACGTAAATCCCGTCCGCGCTCGTGCTGTAAAAATATCCAGGCAGCGAACCGAACGTGCGCTCCAGATTGGGCGGACAGCAGGTCACGTCATACCACTCGTTGCGGATTTTATCTCCTGTCGATGGATCAAACGCCAGCGGATTGCGATAACAATAGAGGGTGCCATCGAGCGACATCCCGGAATTGATTCCGTTGTAGAGAGCGCGCTCCATCACATCAGTGAACTTCGCATCTCCTGTCGCGGCAAGCATGCGCCAGTTCCACATCATGTTGCCAATGGCTGCGCAACTTTCCCCGTAGGCGCGGAAATTGGGCAACTCATAGGCATCGCCGAAGGCTTCTCCATCCGAACGCGAGCCGACGCCCCCGGTCACGTACATCTTGGTGGAAGTCATATCGTTCCACAGCTTGTTCAGAGTATTCCAATAGGCCGGATCGCCCGTCTCCATGTAATAGTCTGTGGCGCCGCAGCAGGCGTACATAGCGCGAACGGCATGCCCCTGCATCTTGGTTCGCGCCGTAAAGGGAGTTCCGCTGAACATGTAAATCGTGCGGCGTTCCGGCAATTCAATTCGCGAGTCTCCCTGCAGGATGTAGCCGGCAAGTGCCAGTTGTCGCTCGTCGCCGGTGATGCGGTACAGCTCGATCAGCGCCATCTCAATTTCAGGATGGCCTGAGACGATCGGCTTCTTCGGCGCTGGACCATAATTTGGAAGTAGAAAATCATCGACGAAGCGAATCCCGGCATCAAGCCACTTGCGATCACCGGTAGCACGATAATATGCGATCGCTCCTTGCAGCATGTGCCCCAGGCAGTAAAGCTCGTGGCCTGTGGTCTGGGTCTGGGGAAGCATTCGCAACGACTTGCGATCGTCTTGATAGTAGGTATTGATGTAGCCGCTGGGCTCCTGTACGGCAACAATTTCGTCAATAAATTTCTCGGCGCGCGCCCTGAGTTCGGGACGATCCCCCGACTGCAAAACAAATCCGACTGCCTCGGTCCACTTATACGGATCGGAATCTGAAAACACGGGTCCGATCTGCGGCGCAGTGCTCTTGCCTACCAATCGGCGAAAGTTATTCATGCGGCCGTTGGCTTCCAGCAAGTCATGCATGGTGGGAATGCTTCGGGTAACGTTGATCTCTCGGCGGCGCGCCCAGAAAGTCCCTGTGATGGTCACGGCGCGGACGGGAACGTCCCGCAACTTGGCATGTGGGGACTTGGTGAGATTCTCGATGCCCTGATCTTTCCAGTTGGGCGAATCCGTCAGCGGCACTTGTGAATCAGGCTTCATCCCGGCGACAGAGATCTCCCCAAACGAGCGTCGCACAGGTAAAGCAGAAATGGCGGCCGCCGATGCCACAGCCGTCACGAATTGCCTGCGTGAAACCTTTCCCTTTTCCCCCATGACTCTTCCCTCTCTACTTGTCCTACGATAACGACCACTGCACAACCGTGTACGAACGCGCCGGAAGTTCAAATTTCGTCCGATTCCCGCTGCTGCCAGGAACTGTGAACGACTGTGGAGCGACGTGCTGCGGTGACGTGAAACTGTTGAAAGCCTTGAGATCAGCCCCTGTCAGCATCGACGAGGAAATCACCTTCGCTGGAGCAGTATCTTCCCAGACGATTTCCACGTCGTGTGACTTCGATAGATCGCGATTGAGCAGGAAAAGCGATACTTTTCCGGTATTGCGGTCAAGCGAGCCGGCGACATCGACATGCGGGACCTGATCCATATTGGAAACGTCATAAGTCGAAGACTCCACCAGCAGATTCAGCACTGAGCCTTTGGCGAATTCCAGCCCCCAGCTGTAGGGATAGTAAATTGTCTGCCGGAACAAGCCATTTGCATTGGTCATGATGGGCGCGATTACGTTGATCAACTGCGCCAGGCAGGCAATTTTCACGCGATCGGCATTGCGGATCAAGGAATTAACCAGCCCTCCCACCAGAAGTGCATCCTCCAGGTTGTAGACCTCTTCCAGCAAATGCGGGGCTTCTTTGCGATGACCGTCGACGTCGTCTCCTTTGGTGGTCCGGTACCAGACATTCCACTCATCGAACGAAAGCCACAATTTCTTCGGTGATCGCAGATGACCGCGCACCAGATCGCAAACCGCAACCGTCTCAGCGATCTGTTTCTCCATGCTTAAATTCAGGGCCAGATATTTCGCCGTGTCATTGCCGCTGTCACGTTCATTGTTGCCGAAATAACGATGTAACGAGAGCCCGTCGACGTAGTTGTAGCATTGCTCGAGCACCTCGCGATCCCACTCCAGATACGTCGGCATAAACGGACCGCTGGAACCGCAGGCAATGAGCTGTAGTGACGAATCGACATAACGCATCTGGCGCGCCGCATCCGCAGCCTTCAATCCGTACTCCGCCGCCGACATGTGCCCGATCTGCCAAGGGCCGTCCATTTCGTTGCCCAGGCACCAGTGCTGCACCTTCCACGGATCGGCAAACCCGTGCTGGCGGCGCAGATCGCTCCAACGTGTACCCTTGTCGATGTTGCAATAGTCCACCAGGGCGGCCGCTTCTTCCGCAGTGCCAGTTCCAAGATTCAACCCCATCAATGGCTCGGTGCCGACAGCTTTACACCACTCCATGAATTCATTGGTTCCGAACTGATTTGTTTCGATCGTATCCCAGGCCTTATCAAGCACGCGCGGCCGATTTTGTTTCGGCCCAACCCCATTGAGCCAGTTGTAGCCCGAAACAAAGTTTCCTCCCGGATAGCGGATAATAGGAACCCCAAGCTCGCGGATTTCATTCATCACATCTTTGCGAAATCCGTTAGGGTCAGACAGTTTCGATCCCGGATCGTAGATACCTTCATAGATGGCGCGGCCCAGATGTTCCAGGAAAGAACCGAACAGGTTGCGATCCAGCGGCGCGATGGTTCGTCTGGTGTCTACGTAAACGCGAGCACCATTCATTGCGGGGCTGCTCTGGAATAGGCTGCCGCGCAGCGCACGGGCAGAAATTGGGAGAAATGTGGCTGCGGAACACGCCACGCCTGCTTGTGTAGTCAGCTTCAGAAACTCCCGGCGGGAGGAAGAAAGGCGCTTCATGGCGTCCTTTGATCGAGGATGATTGCAGTGTTCATCGCTACGTTCATGCTACGCCCTGCCACTTAGTTGGCCAGCGGCCGGAGCAGACATTCGCCTGCCCAAAAACCAGCGAGCCGAAGGTTACCCCCTCCGGCTCGCGAAGAAAACACCGGTCAGGGACAGTTTAGAACGAGACCTTAAGTCCCAATTGCAACTGCCGCGACGGAAGGGCGGTGGCAACTTTTCCGAAGCCGGCATCCCCCATATTCGGATCTACCAGTCCTAGATTGGGGTGGTTAAAGAGGTTAATGAAATCAAAGCGAAGCTGCAAGTTTCCTTGCTCTCCTAGCCAGGGCAGGTGGTTGTTCTTGAGCATGCTGGCATCTACTTGCGCCATGCCAGGATTACGGTAGATATTTCGCGGCTCGTTGCCTTCGGCGCCAACCGCAGGTGCCGGGAAATCCGCAGCCGTAAACAGTCCATTAATGTAGGCACTACGGCTGTGCGTGCCGGTAAAGTTCGTTGACGGAAGATTCGGTACGTCGTAGTCGGTCCCGTCCAGATTATAGTCACCGCTGAGGGGTGCAAGCACATACCCGTTTGGGTTCGTCACGGTCGGCGACTGACCGGTGACCGGCTGGACGCCTGAATTGGAAACGCCCAGGGGGCAAGCAGCCTGGGTTCCGTCCAACGTTCCGTTGTCGCTGCACAGGATGTTGCCAGGCCGGTTATCGATCACCCAGAAGGGCGTGCCCGTCTGGACGGCGATAATGCTGGATGCCTCCCATCCTCCCGTGAGGACCTTCAGGAAGCCGTTGCCGTACCCCGGGAGAGTGTACGATCCCGAGAAGGAGAAGCGCTGGCGGACGTCGTAATTCGCGTCGCCGTAGTAACTGTAATAAGAACTGGGCTGGGGGATGTTAAATCCGTCGTCCTGATCGAAACGAGTGTTCGCCTCGGGGTAGTCCCTGGCATGGGACAGCGTATACGACCCCTGGAAGCTGCCACGGTGTCCGGCTCTGCCGCGCAGGAACAGAATCATGGCATTGTACGTTGCTTGATTCTGGTTGTTCACATAGGTGATGGGGCCGAAATACGGATTAAGCGTTGCGATGCCCTCTGTCACGGTCGGTCCGTTGGTCGTTGACACGACTGAATAAGTAGCCCCGCCTGGGAAGTAGTTCACGTTCGATCCGTTCAGCCCGTTGTAGCTCTTGGAGCCGGAATAATTCGCTCCGGCGACCAGACTCCCCACGAGCTGATGTTCCGCTCCAATCACGTAATTGACAGCCAGGGGCGCCACCAAACCTTGGGATAGCGCGTCAACCGAGGGCGTCGTGCCCGTGAGGCCTCCGTGAGAGTTCAGAGTTCCTGCAGGAATAGGCGGCAGTGGGAAATTCCACGGGTAGGAGCCCGACGGGGCAATGGCGAAATAATTACTCAACGGATAGGTCGTGCCGTTGTAATTATCCACCCCGCCAACAAAGGTTTGGCTGATCACGCTGGGAGGATTGTTGCGTGTTTGGTCTACACTCTGCCCAAGAACAACCCAGTCGTGATACACGCCAATTCCGCCGCGGATCGCCCATTTGCCGTTCTTCATCGGATCCCACGCGAAGCCGATACGCGGACTGAACAGGTTCTTCATATCGTTGGCAAAAACCTTGGGCACTTGCCCTACCGACGCATTCGCCACCTGTGTATTGAAGTCGCCGCCCGGCGCCAAGAGCAGAGTGCTGAACTGGAAGCCGCTGTTTCCCCAAGGCGTATGGTTGGTTAAATCATCCCAGCGCAAAGACATCGTAATGGAAAGGTTAGGCTTGGCTTTCCAGTCGTCTTGCACGAAGAAGCCAAACGGATTCGTCTGCCCGCCATAGATAACAGAACCCTGGCCTCCAGTGAGCGGATTGTACGCGTAGACCGATTCGGTTAATACATTGTCCTGTACCAAATCCAGCAGGTTGGCGAAGGTGAAATCCGGCCGGACATTGTAGGGGGTGAAGTCGCCGTGCTCAATGGCATGGTCGCCGTCATAGCCGAAGCGCAGATTGTGCTTGCCATGAATCCAACTCAGAACAGCCCGCCAATTGTAATTCGGTCCGCGATATTCGCCCGGCCCCCATCCGCCACCGACCGGAAAACCGACGAGATTTCCGCCTGTGACCCCGATATCGGGCACTGCGAGGTTGGCATCCTCCCCGTTGGCGCCACCGACGCTGGCAAAGGCGAATGCACCCTCAATCACCGCCTGGCCACTGAAGGTATGCGTGAAATCGATCTGGCCGTAACGATTTCGCATGATGTCCAAAGCATCGAGCCGCGGCCGCGCCGAAAGCTGCTGCTGATCAAAGGAGTCGTTGTAATAGCTCAAATATAGTCGGTCGCTCGGCGTGAAGTACTCATCGAGCCGGAAGTTGTATTGCAGCGCATTGTAGTACGGACTGGCGGCGAAGCTGCCTTGGTCGATCATGTTCAGATCGCAAGGAGGGGTTAATGGGGTCGTTGTGCCACAGTTGCTGGCGCCAAGATATTGCTGCGCCGTCTGATATGGAGTTCCAACCAGCCGGCTTGCCGGCCAGCCGGTAAGAACCTGCGTACCGACTGTAGAGGGGTAATTCGTTTGGGCCCACGAAACAAACGCGGGATCCTCGAAATACAATGTGCCGGAAGAAGTTCCGGCCGTCGTCGCCCATAATTTCTCGAAATCGGCGAAGAAAAACGTTTTGTCCTTGCGAATTGGACCACCGAAGGTCCCGACCAAATCCTTACGCGACCAAGGCAGATATGTGCCGGGCGTGGAGAACTCGGGAGCCGCAACCAGATCCTGATTGGTGGTAAACAGGCTACCGCTGCCGTGGTATTTATTGGTGCCAGACTTCGTGGTTACCTGAATCAGGATGGAACTGCCGAGGTTATCTTCTCCGTCCCAGGAGTTCGTTTGTAGCGTGGCCTCCTGCACGGCGTCCGGGATCGGCGCCAGAATGATGTTGCCATTCTGAACCGGGCTGGTCACATTCATTCCGTCAACAAAAACCAAGTTGCCTGTGTAGCTGCGCCCGTTCGCGCTGATCTGCGGCGTCTGGGTTCCGAAATTGTCAGCGAACCCACCGGGGGATTCTCCGACAGCACGCGTCCCGGTACCGACCACACCGGGCTCGACGGCAAGAATGTCCCAGAGATTTCGGTTGGCTTCGGGCAGATCTCTTACGGTTTGCGAATCGAGAGTGGCTTCCAAACGACTATCGTCCGTGTCCACCACTGGAGGATGGACCTCCACGGTAATCGATTGCTGCGATCCAGCAATGGGCAAGGTAAGATTGATGCCCTTGGTCTCTGCCGTACTCAAGATAAAGTTTGACTCCGTCCTTTTGAAGCCCTTGGCTTCCGCCGCAATCACATAGTTGCCTGGGGGAAGGCTGTTGAAGCGGTAATTTCCGGAATCGGTCGTCGTGGCCGTCTGGGTCACGCCGGTGTCAACGTCCCGCAGTTCGATCGAAGCACCATTGATGGAAGCGCCAGCCGGATCAGAAACCACACCCTGTACGTTGCCACTGTATTGCGCGTAAACCGGAAGACAGCCGAATAGGAGAATCAGAAAGAACCACCGGCGGAGAAAACGGCAGACCTCTGAGTTTGCCATTGCGTGCCTCCCACGTCTGGGTGTGGAGTATTGTTGAGTAAACGCTATCTCGACTAATAGAAACAGGTTATACTTTCTCGCGGTAAGGGCTGTCAAGAAGTTTTTGGAATTCCCAGCGCCAGAATGCTGCAAATGAATTTGGCAGGTTAAATCAGCCTTAAACTCGCATCATCAATGCTTTCCGGATCTCGTTCGCCGCAATGTAATTAAAATAAAAGGCGTTTCTTCGTCTCGGTGCAGCTCTGTACGATTCAGGGCTGAATTAGAAATCGCTTTCCCAATCAAAATCGACAGAATCAAGATGGTTCACACCGCAATCCAACAGGGGCCAATGCGCAGCGCACTCCGACTGAGCTCGTCTTGGAATCGGAGCTTGGGCCACCAGTGGCCGGGCGGATGAAACGGATCGAACGGCAGCATGGTCAATCTTTGCCGGATCCATTGGCGGAACCGGATGAAGACATCGAAGAGCGATGGACAGAACTATCGCGGTTGAAACAAGAAGGCAAGTTGCATCGTATCGGGGCTCCAATTTCAGCACTGCACAAATACACTGTGCGCAGAGTATCGCCCCCCAACACCTCATTGCAGGCCGTCCTATTCGATTGTCGCCCTGCCAGTGGCGCGAATTCTGGGGCCTGCGGCTAGTCAGGATAGAAACGCAATTTGACAAATATCGGACAGACGAGGAAGCTAGTGGGAGTAAACGTTTGCCTAGCTCCACGTCGAGGACATGTATGGCACCCAACCTTAGTCGCAGGACCTTTCTTCAAGCCGCCACAGCAACTGCAGCAGCCACCTACGCGGCCCGCCTCAGACCCGCCTGGGCTAACGCGCCGGACCGAGGGACCGTTGCCATCAAGACTCCACTGACGACTTTTGCCTACTCTGAGGTGGAGTTGTTCGACGGCCCGATGAAGCGGCAGTTCGAAGAAAACCATGCCCGTTTCTTGAATCTCGACGACGACCGCCTGCTTAAGGTCTTTCGCCAGGATGCCGGCTTGCCCGCGCCAGGTGAGGACATGGGGGGCTGGTACGATGGCTCCGGTTTCAGCCTGATCCGAAATGATTTTCACGCCTTCATCCCCGGCCACAGCTTTGGACAATATCTTTCCGGACTGGCACGGTCATACGCCGTCACCGGATCAGACCCCACTCGGGAGAAGATCAATCGCCTGGTCAAAGGTTATGCCGAGACGCTCGACCCCAAGGCGAAGTTTTTTGTGGACTATCGGCTGCCAGCCTATACGTACGACAAACTCTCCTGCGGACTAATCGACGCCCATGAATTCGCCCAGGATCCGATGGCGATGGATGTTCACGAAAAGCTCACGCACGCGATTGTGGCCTACCTGCCTGAAAAGGCATTATCACGGCAGGAGCAGCGTGCCCGCCGGCACAAAGACACCTCTTACACCTGGGATGAAACCTACACACTGCCGGAGAATCTGTTTCTCGCCTACCAGCGCAGCGGCAAGACTTTCTATCGCGAGATGGCTAAGCAGTATCTTGAGGACGATACCTACTTTAATCCACTTTCCGAAGGCAATAACGTGTTGCCTTTCGAACACGCCTACAGCCATGTCAACGCCTTCAGCTCGGCCATGCAGGCTTACATCACGCTGGGTAGCGAGAAACATTTGCGTGCCGCCCGGAACGGCTTCAATATGTTGGCGACGACGCAAAGCTTCGCGACAGGCGGATGGGGCCCAGACGAGTCGTTCGGCGAGCCCGAGCGTGGCCAGTTAGGGGACAGTCTCACCTATACTCATGCCAGCTTTGAAACACCCTGCGGCTCCTACGGGCATTTCAAGATCACGCGCTACCTGCTTCGCGTCACCAGAGACGCGCGCTATGGCGACAGCATGGAACGCGTGTTGTACAACACCATTCTCGGAGCCTGGCCTATCCAGCCCGACGGCACATCGTTCTATTATTCCGATTACGCCATCACGGGCAAGAAAGTCTGGTACGGACAAAAGTGGCCGTGTTGTTCAGGAACGTTCCCCCAGCTCGCTGCGGACTATCACATCAGCACTTACCTGCGCTCGCCCGACGGCGTGTACATCAATCTTTTCACTCCATCCAGAGTGCGCTGGAGCGAGGGCGGTATTCGCAATGGCCTGAAGCAGGAAACCAAGTATCCATTCGATAATAAAATCCAGATTCAGGTATCCGCTTCGCAGGCCAGCGAATACACAATGTACGTCCGCATTCCGGCGTGGGCCACTCCTGATCCCGTTGTTTCCGTGAATGGCAACCGTATTTCTGACCCGGTGCAGCCGGGGACTTTTGCTGCGATTCGCCGCACCTGGAAGGATGGCGATCGCGTAGAACTCGAACTCCCAATGCCGTTACGACTGGAAACAGTGGATGCAAATCATCCCCATCTTGTGGCGCTGATGCAAGGCCCCTTAACGCTCTTTGCAGTGGCAGATTCGCAACCGGCGTTCTCAAAGGATGGCCTCCTCCAGGCGAGGCCGACCAAGAATGAAAAAGGCGACTGGCAGGCGACTTCAGCGGATGGCAGCACGATCACCATGCGTCCGTTCATGAATATCGATAAGGAAAACTACAGCACGTACGTCGTGCTGAAGTCGTAAGGAATTGAAAGCCTGGAACGGACCACGGAAGGACAGCAGCTATTTGGGCTGCGCATCGTCTTCGACGAGTTTGTACTGATAGCGCTCGCTCTGTTCGCGCGCGGCCTGCTTGCGCACAAGAGCCAGCCGTTTCAGCAGATCCGGCAGTTCTTTGGATTCTCCTGTTTTGCGCAATCCTCGAATCAGGTGATAGAGCGCAGCTTGATTGTTTGGATCGCTCTGCAAAGCTTTTCTGCACTGTTCGACGGCATCTTTATATCGCCCTGATTGCAGATAAAGAGTCGCCAGCACGCTCCGCGCTGCCGCGAGCGAGGGCTGCAACGCGACCGCCTGCCTGGCTGAGCGTATTGCCGTTTGAAATTCCGGTGTACCTGGTTCGGCGCCCTTTTCCGCCAAAATGTCCGCCTGGAGGTAAAGCATGATCGCGTCGTTGGGCTTGCGCGCCAGGCTCGCCCTAATTCTTGCCAGTGCCTGATCGAGATCGTTCTGTTGAGCGGCGGCAAGCCCTTGCGCGGCAGAACTGAGCGACTGGCTGGGATCCAATTGATAGGCCTTTTCAAAATCGGCCTCGCCCTTCTCGTACTCAGCCAACTGAACGTAAAGAATGCCTCGCGCAAAATAAAGCTGGGCCGCCTTCGGCCGCAAGTTGATCCCATCGCTGACTACGTCAATGCCCACTTGAAATGAGTCGTGAGCATAAGAAAGATTGGCAAAATCGAGATAGAGATTGACATTCTGCGGGTCGAGCAAAATAGCCTGACGCAGCGTACTGACGGCGCGTGGTGTGTCCTTATTCGCCTCGTAGGCGGTAGCCGCCAGTTCCAGCGCGCCCGCCTGAGGATCGGCAGATTGGAGCAGAGGCTGCAACGTGGCCAGCGCGTCGTCAGGCTTATGCGCCATCAGCTGAATCGAAGCCAGTAGTCGGCGCTCTCGTGGATCGTCGGGGTTCAGAGCCAAAGCGCGCTGGAAGATCTGCGCCGCCTTGTCAGGCTGTTGGAGTTTCACAAGACACGCGGCATACGCGTGTAACGCCGCCGGCTGCGAATCAAACAATCCGCCCACTTTTTCGAAGTGAGCTATCGCAGCCGGGCAGTTTCCCTGTTGATACTCCAGCACCGCCAGCATGCCATGACTCGTCTGATCGGACGGTCGTAAACGCAACACACGCTGAAGCAGCGGAATTGCTTCCTTGCGCCCGTTTGCATATTCAATTTGGATCGCGCCTTCAAGCGCCGGAAGGTAATCAGGAGAAATCCTCAAAGCTTTTTGAAACGAGGCGAGCGCCTCGGCGTTGTGCGTTTCCCCCGCATACGCCGCGCCTCGCATTGCCCACAATTCTGCATTCCCGGGCGAAACCTGGAGAGCGGGTTTCAGCAGCTCCAGCGCTTTGGAATAATCCCTGGCGCGGAGAGCCTCGCCAACAGCATCAACTGGGCGTGCATCAGTCTGTGCGACTGCTGAACGACTCGTGAGGGCGAGGAATAGTCCAAAGGTCCAAACCGAAATGGATTTGGCCACTTTCACGGCTGCTATCTTTATACTTCATCTACCTGCTTGCTTCCTGAGCCTGCGCGATATTCCTCTTCCATGTTGCAGAACAAAAAAGCCCCGCCGACATCAGCGGCGGGGCGGAGGTTCTTCGCAACTGGCTAGAACGAGATCTTGCCTCCCAGTTGCCAGAATCTGGGTTCGTGGGATGTTGTGGCCACACCGAAATTGCCATCGGGATAGTTCATGTCGATACCACCGCTATCGATGTTCGCATAGCTCTGGTAGTCCACATAGTTCGGACGGTTGAACAGATTGAAGAGCTCGAACCGAAATTGGAAAACAACTCCCTCGGTGATATGTGTGTCTTTGTAGAAGTTGACGTTCGTCTCAATGAAGTTCGGACCGCGGAACATCTGTGCCTTTTCGTTGCCTTCGCTGCCGAACGTTGGAAGCGCGAAATCGGTCTTTGGTATCGCCCCTGTAAGCCAATCGCCATTCTTGTGCGACTGGCTGTAGCTGACGACGTTCGGGTAGTCGTTGGCATCGCCATCGCCGTCATAGTCGCCACTGCCAGGTTGGTAGGCGACCGCCGGATTCGAAGCCGAACAGCCGCCTCCCTGAGAAACTGGAGTGTTGCTAAGAGCCCCGTTTGCACAAATTGCCGCAAAGCCGTTGACGTTCCCGGCGGTTAGCGGGTAGCCAGACTGGAAGATGCTTGTGCCGCTGACTCCCCATCCCCCGGTCAAGTAGCCGATTGTGCCGCGCCCTCCGTTCAAACCCTTGAATGAATAGTTGAAGCTGAGAGAGAAGCGGTTGGGTGCGTCAAAAATGGACGGCCCGTAATAGGCGCCAGGATTGAAATTCTCAGACTCGGGATAATCGAGCGCATCATCTTTCGTCCGCGAGTGGGTATACGAGGCATCGATGTAAGCTCGGGTGAAGTGCCCTCTCAAATCGAATATGACCGCATCATAGTTGCCGTAGCGATCATTCTGGGCATAGGAAATCGCACCAAAGCTGGGGTTGAGCCGGGTCGGACTCGGATTCACGGGCGTCGCACTATTATTCATCTGATTAATCAAGTCGCCAGGGAATGCGTTGATATCGACTCCGTAGGAGACATTGCCGATCGAATTCCCATTGCCGACGATGTCGTACGAGTGAGATCCGTTGTAACCGACGCTGGCCGCAAGATTATTCGTGATTTTTCTCTGCAACGTGACCGACCACACGTCTGACTTGGGCGACTTTAACAAGGGATCGACGCCGCCAATGGCAAACCCTGCGCCCACAATACCGCCCTGCGCGTCGAGACCTCCTCCTGATTGCGGGTTCGGTCCCGTGCCCGGGCCGAAAGTCGGAAACGTGAATCCGAACGGAGGCTTGTTGCTGTTACCCAGAACAAAGATCGGGGCTTGTGCGCTTGCCGTTCCGCTGGGTCCAAAGAATGTGGGAGCAACTTCTCCTGGCGGGCTACCACGGAACTCTTCCTGCACGTTGGCCTGAGTCAGCCAATTGTTGTAGATGCCGAATCCGCCACGCAATACCCAATCGGCTTTGCCGGTCACGTCCCACGCAAATCCGACACGCGGGCTGAACAGATCGTCCACTGAATGGAGGAGCGCGTTATGTGTCGCTTTGGCGTATCCGTTGGCAACCTGCTGCTGCAGTGTGGTGCCCGTGCCGAAGTAGAAGTTGCCAAATACGGTTGAAGGGCTCTTTGACCAGGGGTTGCCGCTATCGTCATAGCGCAGGCCGAGGGTCAGAGTTAAGTTTTTCCTCGCCTTCCACGTGTCTTCTACGAACAACCCGAAGGTTCTGGAGGCCGCATCCCAACTCCACAATTGCTCCGTTCCGGTCTGCGGATTGTAGTAAATGCCGCTCTCGTTGGCGGGTTGGTCCTGAGCCAGTGTTAACAAATTGTTGAAGCTAAACTTCGGCTGCGACCATGGGCCTTGAAACGGCTCAACGTCATCGCCATACCAGCCTTCATACCCAAATTTCAGAGTATGCGCACCCTCGACATGGGTGAGCACATCGCGCCAATGGTAGTTGTGCTGAATGAAATCGCCCTGCGCAAAACCCACGCCGAAAGCTTGGCCGGCGTCGACATTGATGCCGTTTACTGATACCGATGGAACGTAGTAGCTGGTGGCTGGCGCACCGCTGCCCAAGTCGCCCTCCACTCGGCTCTGACCTGCGGTAAATTCGTTCAACGTGGTCGGCGAGAAGGTGTGCGTCCAGGAAGCCTGCCCGGCAACTTCCCAGGTGTTGTTCACCGCCGAAAACTGCGGCATGGCCGACGGTGCGCCGGTCTGCAATAACGTGCGAAAAATGCTGGCGTAGATGCGATCGTTTTTGAACTCTTTGTCGATGCGGCCGAAGTATTGGGTGCCGTTGCGGATTGATGTTCCACCAAAGGAGCCGGTGTCTTGCACGTTGGTCGCGCAAGGAATGAAGTCGGTTGCTGCCGTGTTACAAAGGCTTCCGCCGCCTGGCAGAGCGAAATAGGCTTGCGCGTTCTCGGTGCTGCTGACCGTCACATTGGGTGGAGTGTAAGTCTGCAATAACCCAGTTCCCACCGTACCAGTGGTGCTCGGGTTGGTTTGCGCCCAAGCGGTAAACGCCGGATCGGCAAAGTTTACCGATCCACCCGCGCTGGACGACGACCGCAGAGGCTCGACCGCGAAATAGAAGAAGAAGTTCTTATGCGGGATAATCGGGCCGCCGATCGAAAAGTCCATGTTGTTGGAGTGGAAGGGCAGGTAGGGCGACTCCGACGAGCTCACAAAATGCTGGTTCGCGAACATTTTCTGATAGTTGAACCAATCCGACGCAGAGCCGTGGAAGCGATCGGTGCCAGACCTCGTGGTAAACATGGTCTGCAATCCGGCTGCGCGGCTGTACTGACTCGTGAAGGTGTTGACCTGCACGCTGGTTTCCTGAATCGCTTCGGGCTGCGGCGTCAGATTCAGTACGCCTTGACGAATTCCGCTGGTGACGTCGAGTCCGTCGACCACGTATTGATTATTGTTTTGGCCCTGCCCGTTAGCACTGGCGTCGACCTGTTCTTCCGTTGAGAAGTTATCTACGCCGGACGCAGGGCTGCCGGCCGCGCTGGTTCCCAAACCAGATGCACCGGGCGCCATCGTGACCAGCGTGACCAGGTTCCGGCCCACGATCGGCAATTCTGCAACCGCCTGATTTTCTAACGTCAACTGAGTGCGGCTGTCAGCGGTGTCTACCACAGGAGCTTCGGTCGAAACATAAACGGACTCAGACACGGAGCCAACCTTGAGTCGGATGGGCACGCTGAGGTTCTGCGCCGTCAACAGCGTGATGTCGGCTTCTGCTTTGGCAAAACCGGCGGCTTCCACGGTAACTTTGTAGGAACCTGGTGCAAGGCTTATGAACCCAAAATTGCCGGCCGTATCGCTGGTGGTGGACTGCGATTCTTTCGTCGCGTTATTGACCAGCCGAATCGTGGCCTTGGCGACCCCGGCTCCCGATGGATCCTGCACTGAACCTTGAACACTGCTGGTGAATTGAGCAAAAGCGGCAGTGCTGAAAAGGATGACAGAGATTAGCCCGACGAAGCGACAAGGCCTCAGTCTTTCCCGCATGGATCCTCCCCCATGTGAAATGCTCGACGTAGAGCCCAAATGAGCAAACGTTTACTGCGCGGTCTACTATATACATACTAGAGATCACGATTGTCAAGAATTTTTCAAGTATTGAGGCTTGCCTTTACATGGAAGGGGTTCTTGAATCGACCGGCCAGTGTCCTTAAGACCGGAGTTTTGCCATTGGGGAACGTTTACTCCACAAGCCTCGAGGGGAGACGTTCAGAGACGGAGCAAGAAAAGTAAAATTCTCCGATACCTAGCTTCGACCCCAGCCCCTATTTTCCACAATCCCCAATCCTTCTCGTAGGGTAATGAGCCGATTCGCCGAAAGTTGTCTGTATTGCTCGTGCATTCCGTTTGGCCAGTAAATGGCGAGATCGACCAAGTCGAATCCTCCCAGGCCAAAGTGCAGCCGGGAATCGTTGCAGGAATAGAAGCTCGACTGGCTGAGCACCGTTTGCGCTTGTATCTTCCCTCCGTAATGAGCCACCACGCGTGCTCCGATCGCGCTGCGGTTGGACTTGACTCCCTCCAGCTTCACCTTAATCCAGTTCTGTTTTTGCTTCATGTCGTTCCGCAAAAGTGATGGAGGTTCGTTCAAGTTGACTACCAGGATGTCCAGATCTCCGTCATTGTCGAAGTCGCCAAATGCACAACCGCGGCTGCAGTGAGCTTCGGCCACGCCCGGCCCGGCTTCAGCCACTAATTCTTCAAACGTCCGATTCCCCAGATTTCGAAACACGGCCCGAGGCGTTTTGTTGGGATATTGCGGTAATTTGCGCTCGACCTCCGGATAGACGTTACCAGTGACCATGAACAGATCCGGGTATCCATCATTGTCCAGATCGACGATACCCGCGCCCCAACAGATGTATCGCGTCTCCACCGCTACGCGCGACGAGCGGGTCACATCATCAAAGTTTCCCTTGCCGTCGTTGTGATAAAGGCCGTTGGCATCTTCGGCAAAGTGGGTCTTAAAAAGATCAAGATGACCATCCAAGGCGTAATCTCCAACCCCCACGCCCATCCCCGCCTGCTCCATGCCGTCATCGCTGAGCGCTACGCCCCGCAGCACGCCCTCTTCGCGAAACGTTCCGTCATGATTGTTCATGAAAAGCAAACTAGGAGTAGAGTCGCACGCGACAAATATGTCGGTCCAGCCATCTTCATCGAAATCAGCCGCAACCACTGTCATTCCGTAGCATTCGGTTGCGCTGGCAATTCCGGACTTTCGACTGACATCAGTAAACGTGCCGTCGCCATTGTTATGGTAGAGTGAGTGTCTTCCCGTGGGCAATCCGCGCGGGCCACACTCCACAGGCACTCCCTTCCAGTTGCAATTCACGTTCTCTCCCGGCACCGGCGCGTGCTCGAAAGAGAAACGCACGTAGTTGGAAACGAAAAGATCCAGATGCCCATCCCGGTCGTAATCGAGAAAACTGCATCCCGCTCCCCAGCGGGGTTGATCGTTCCATAGGCCGGCGGCTTTCGTGACGTCGGTAAACGTTCCATCGCCATTGTTGCGATAGAGCTTATTCTGGCCAAAGTACGTGCAAAAGATGTCTTCATATCCGTCGTTGTTATAGTCGCCGATGCAAACGCCGGAAGCCCATCCCACAGCCCTCAGGCCAGCCTTTTCCGTAACATCGCGAAAGGTGCCGTCGCGGTTGTTCTGATAAAGTCGGTTCGTCGCCTCCGGCGGGTCTCCGCCCAGACGCGTGCCCGACAACAGAAAGATGTCCATCCAGCCGTCATTGTCGTAATCAATGAAGGCGCAGCCACAGCCCGTGGCCTCGAGAATGTATTTTTTGCTGTCTACTCCCCCGTAAATGGTCGGCTCATGCAAACCTGCAGCCGCCGCCACGTCCACAAAATGTGCGTAAAAAGGACGACCCGATGGCGCTGGCCGAGCGACCGGTTTCACCGTGTGAGTGGAAACTCCCTGCCCGGACACTCGTGGAACCCCGGCGGCAAGGGCAGATCCGAGAGACAATCGCACAAAATCACGGCGCGTCAAGTTCACTGCTGTCTCCTCGACGCCGCAGATTTTTCTTCCACCAGCTTGTAACGATTGTGCTCGGCCTCTTGCTTCGTGGCCTGTTCCCGCAGTGCAGCTAGCCGCTTCAACAGGCCAGGAATTTCGTCCGTTTTCCCGCTTCTTCGCAGCGCTTGGATTAGGTGATAGAGTGCGGTCTGGTCCTTAGGATCGATCGTCAGGGCCTTGCGGCACTGTTCGATGGCAGGCTGGTTCTCTCCCGCTTGCAGATAAAGTTTGGCCAGAATGTCGCGTGCCATGCCGAGCGACGGGCGCAACGAAACCGCCCTCTTCGCCGAACTCACCGCTTCGCGAAATTCGGCGCTGCCTGGATCGGGCCCCTTCTGCGTGAGAATATCAGCCTGCAAATAAAGAAGAAATGCATCCCTAGGCGCTTTGGTCAATTTTGCCTTCACCGTCGTCAACGCCTGATCCGGATCATTTTGTTGCACGGCAGCCAGTCCCTCTGCAGCTGATCCCATGGCGTGCCGTGGATCGAGCGAGTCCGCCTTCTCAAAATCTGCCTCGGCGTTGTCGAACTGCGCAAGCTGCACATAGAGAATCCCGCGAGCCACATAAAGCGGCGCCGAGTTGGGTTCAATTTTCAGTCCGGCGTTGATCATATCCACGCCGACCTGGTACGACTGATGATCCATAGAAAGATTCGCAAAATCGATATACAGATTGACGTTGTGAGGATCAGACACGATGGCGTCGTGAAGAACGCGAACAGCCTCAGGCGTATTTCCATCGGCCTCATAGGCAGAAGAGGCAAGATCCAGCAGTTCGCTGTCAGGTTTATTCTGTAGTGCTGGCTGAAGGGTTGCAATGGCATCTTTGGGACGCTGCGCCATCATCTGCACGGACGCGAGGCGATAGCGGATGGTCACATCTCCATCCGCTTCGGTCAGAGCGCGGGAAAAAACTGCGATCGCGTTATCAATTTGTTTCAACCGCACGAGGCAATCACCATATCCCTGCAAGGCGATAGGCTGTGAATCAACCACAGAACCAGCTTCCTCAAAATGCTTCACTGCCACCGCACAATCGCCACGCCGGTATGCCAGGACCGCTAGCATGGCGTGGCTGGTCGGATCGCCGGGACGCAGCCGCACTACGTGTTCTAATAACGCCGTCGCGTCCTTTCCGCCATTTTCATACTCGATTTGCGCCGCTCCTTCGAGTGCGGGCAAATAGTCTGGCGAGGCATTCAGGGCATTGCGAAATGCCGCCAGCGCGACTTGCTTGTCTCCCTTGCCTGAAAGCGCGATGCCGCGCAGGGTCCATAGCTGCGGACTCTTCGGTGCCTTCCCTAGTTCCGGCTGAAGAAGTTGCAGCGCTTGATCAAACTGTCCCGCGCGTAGCGCCGACATAATGGCTCCCATCTGACTGGTCGCGGTCTGCGAAACTCCAACGGCACAAGCACCGAACAAAATAGTCAGGATGAGCACCCGCCGGGAAAGACTCATGCCGGCTATGATCTGTTTCCAGGCTCGCTTCAGGCTGTTTTCGCCAATTCCTCGCCGGTTGTCTTGCGCAAGTATTGGAGTAGAATGCGCTGGGAGATATCGAATATGGGCCTCTTGGGAAATCGTTTTCTCCGGACAATGGTCGGACTGTCGGCGCTCTCGGTTTTCATTTTAGCCGCTGTCGCCACCGATTCCAAAATTCGTTATCGCTTTCCTGGCGATGACATGGGAAAAGATTCCCTTCCCTCCCGCAAGCAAGCCCAGATTGCGGCCGCAAAGCAATTTAAAGTGTTTTATCAGTTCCAGTTCACCGACCAGCTCAAGCAAAGCGGAATCACCTTCAAATACCATGCCGTAGACGACATCACCAAGCACATGCGCATGGGGCACTACGACCACGGCAGTGCCGTGGCAGTGGCCGATGTCGATGGCGACGGCCTCTACGATATTTATTTTGCCAATCAAGTCGGCGGCAACGAACTCTGGAAGAACCTGGGCGGCGGCAAGTTCAAGAATATTACCCAGGAAGCAGGGGTGGGATTACCCGGCCGCGTAAGCGTAGGAGCGGCCTTTGCCGACGTGGACAACGACGGCTCGCAGGATCTGTTCGTCACTACCGTTCGCGGGGGGAACGTATTATTTAAGAACGACGGCCACGGCCACTTCAAAGATATTACCCAGGAAGCTGGCCTCGGCCTGGTCGCTCATTCTTCCGGCGCGTTTTTCTTCGATTACGACAATGACGGCCTGCTGGACCTACTCGTCTGCAACGTCGGCAAATACACCTACGATGAAAAAGGACCGGATGGCGAGTACGTCGGAATTCCCAACGCCTTCGACGGACATCTGCACCCCGAGCGCTATGAACATCCCGTGCTCTACAAGAACATGGGACATTACCATTTCAAGGATGTAACCGCCGAAGTGGGATTGGATCCTCGCGGTTGGTGCGGCGATGCCAGCTTCGCCGACCTGAACGGCGATGGCTGGCCTGACATCTTTTTCCTCAACATGCAAGGGCACAGTCATTACTTCGAAAATCAGGGCGGGAAGAAATTCGTCGAAAAGACCAATCAGTATTTCCCGAAGACTCCGTGGGGCGCGATGGGAATCAAGTTCTTCGACTACGACAACGACGGCCGCATGGACCTGTTCCTCGTCGACATGCACTCCGACATGAGTCAGGAACCGGGCCCGGAGAATGAAAAGCTAAAATCCACCGTCACCTGGACCGATTCCTACATTCAAGGAACAAAATCCGATTTCATCTGGGGCAATGCCCTCTACCACAATCTTGGAGGCGGAAAATTTGAGGAAGTTTCCGATCGTATGGGTGTCGAAACCTATTGGCCGTGGGGGCCGAGCGTGGGCGACCTCAACGCTGACGGTTGGGATGACATTTTCATCGCTTCCGGCATGAGCTATCCGTACCGTTACGGCATCAACTCTGTTCTGCTGAACGACCGCGGCAAAAAATTCGATGATGCAGAGTTCGTGCTCGGCGTCGAACCGCGCAAGGATCTCTACACGCCGTGGTTTGAGATTGATTGCTCTGACTTGCAGGAGAGGCAGGCCCAGGAAAAATTAGGAAACAAAGTTTGTGTCGGCCAGAGTGGCAAGTCCATCGTGATGGCGCCGCGATCCAGCCGGTCCTCCGTCATCTTTGATCTCGATAACGATGGCGACCTCGACATTGTCACCAACGACTTTAATTCCGAACCGCAGGTGTTAATCAGCAATCTGGCACAGCGGAAAGCGATTCACTGGCTTAAGATCGTGCTCGAGGGAACAACTTCTAATCGCGATGGCCTCGGCGCGACGGTGCGCGTGCACGCAGGCGGACAGACCTATACCAAGTACAACGATGGCAAATCCGGATATCTGGCGCAGAGCGATTTGCCGCTTTACTTCGGCCTGGGAGAGGCAACGAAAATCGACAGTGTGCAAGTCGCGTGGCCTTCAGGTCAAGAACAAGTCCTGACCACGGGCCTCGAGGAAAATAAAACTCTGCGCATCACAGAGCCGAGAAAACTTCCACGATAAATTCGCCGCCGACTTCCAACCTCGCACTTACCGTCGGGAAGTTTCCTGAGACGCCGGCTTGGCAAATCTGCGATCGTCGAGCGGCACGTTCTGCTGGATCTGATCCAACTGCGTCGTCGCCCTTCCATCCGGTCGAGCGACTATCCATCGGAACGGCACCTTCGTACCGCCTGCATCTCTGTAGTCGCCATAATCGATTTGGGTAGGAACAGGACCAAGCGGCGACGGTGCATACCGAACCACACGCACCAGCAGTCCGAACTGTTCATCAAAATAAAGTTTTACTGGCGGCTTCCCGGGATTCGCGCAAGAAATCACATACGCTTCCTGCTCGCCAGTTCTCTGCGGATACTCCACACGCAGTTCCGCACAGATCTGCTTGATGTGAAGTGGAAAATGCAGGTCCGCATCCATCTGAGCCGCATCCAGGTCGGCTCCGTGCATCTCGCGCACCGGACGGCCAGCTGCGCTTGACCAACCCTCACTCCCATCGAACACAGTCACACTGTCTCCGGCCGGCAGATGCCGCACCAATTCCTGCTTGTTCGGCTCCTGATCGAAAATTTCGACGCTAAAGGATTTTCCGCCTACTGTCGTCGTGCCCCTCGCAACTCGGCTGCTGACCTTTTCGATTCCAGTTGCTCCACCAAGCGCCTGAATGTAGTTGTCGATCAATTCGTCGGCGGTAGGCAGATTAAGAACGATTTTTTCTGAAACCGGCGCTGCATTGGGACGTGTCTCCGCTTCGCCCGCAACCAACGGAGTTCCCTCGGGCCTGATCGAACCGCGATGACACGAATAGCAGGTCACCGCCCGATTTCCCGCAAAGCTGTCTTTATCGATCGCGAACATCATTCGCATCATGTCGCGCGCAATCTGCTTGGGCCTTTTGTCATCCTTTTCGAAATGATCCTGCACGTGGCAGTAGTTGCAATCCACTCCGAGGGACGCCGCGATGAATCGCATGGCGGGGATCAACTGATCAGATGGGATGCTCTTCAGAACCTGAATATTCTTGAAGACCGATTCTGCGGCGGCTTTGGAGTTCGTCGCGGCGGGCTTGTCCGGATTTGAACTGCCGCCCGACTGTTGCTCCATCGTTCCGTTCAATGCCAGCGCCGAAGTCACCTTGCTCGACAACTCGGCAGCCTTTGCGGACTCTCCCTGCTGCTTGTACAGTTCAATCAGTGGAGCATCGGCGGCCAAATACAACGGATCAAGCGCGAGGGCGCGCTCAAGATGAGCAATCGCGCTGCTCCGATCTCCGGCCTGCAAGTAAGCTGATGCGACGTTAGACTCGCCGGTTATTGAATCAGGATTCAATTGCAGCGCCCGCTCGAACGCCAGTTCCGCCTCCGACGTTTGCTTGGCTATCAACAGCGCGGCCCCCATGGCAGTAAAAATTCCATCATCGCCTGCAAATTGTTTTTGCACCTCCGTCAGCATGCGATAGCCGCGTCCAATAAACGTCGGCGAACGGCGCTCCAACCCCACATTGATGTAAGCGATGCCAAGGTTGCGCTTTTCGAAGTCCGTTGCAGGTTCGCGCCACGCCGCAATGTCTGCGTCCACCGGCAAGGCTTCTTCGGGCTCGGGACGCCGCTGGATTCTGTGATCGGTAAATGCGGTATGTCCTCCATCCTTGGCGTCGCGGCGCGGCATATGGCAACTGATGCAGTTACTCTGCTTGTCAGGATGCGGAGCCGTAACACTTTGTGTGTGGCAGGAAAGACATTTCGACCGGAAGAACGCGACAGGATCAGCAGGCTTATTGTGCGGATCATGACATGTCCCGCACCACAATTTTCCATTGCTCATGCGCGAACAGGTGCTCCGCGCAAGCTGCTCCACATGGCTGATGACTTTGAATTTTTCGCCGTCAGCACCGGGTGGCGAAACATTGCGATACGTCGTGAATACGTTTTCCAAGGGCTCCCCGGGCCGAAAGTCGCCGAACTTCCTCCCAGGATTGAGCACTCTTCCAACCCCTAGCAAATGGCATTGTTCACAGATGCTGTCGCGAGCGGCAGGCTCCAGTTTCGCGGGATTGATGATCGTCCCCGCTCTCGGATCGCTGAGATGCCTTTCCGCCGATCCATGGCAGCGCTCACACGTGATCGCCTCCGCCGAAAATGGCGGAGACCAATACTCATTCGAAGTGCCGGAAATTTTCAACGCGGTTCCAGAATGGCAAAACAGACATGCCTCCGCGATAGGCCGCGTAAAATCCGGGTTCGGCAAGCGCTCATATCCCGGCGCCAGATCATAAGCCTGGCGGCTCTTGTAGTATGCGACCGGAGACTGGAACAGATGTCCGGCCACATCAAGCAGATAACCGGAGGCATGATTGCCGGAACCAATCACGTAGTCAATTCGATAATTGGTTATCTCTCCACCACTTTCCAGGCTTTGCCAATAACCAGTCCGCGTGGAGTGCATCGTGATCTTCGCATCCGGTGTCTCGACAGTTCCGTCCGGCTCCTGACCAGCACGGCGCAGAGAGTGGGCCATCGCGGAACGTGCATATCCTTCGACCTCGGAGGGATGGCAGAACTGGCATCGGTTCGCGCCCAAAGGCTCACCCGGCAACGGTGACGAAGGAACGGGAGCGAGAATCTGTGTATTTGGATGACGCGGCGAGCCATTGTCCGATTGCCCGCGGACCGAACAAACAACCACCGCTAGTGCGGAGAAAGCGAGAAGCAACTGCACTGAGCTACGCTTCAGGTCCATGGGCCGAGCCGGAGTCCACAATCTCCGAGCAGGTGATTGTACGCTTTCTCGGAAGGACTAAACGGTCTCGAGCGGACATTGATCAATATGAGAACTGCCGATGACACTTTAGCGGAAGGGCTGGAAGCCGTGGCAATCAATGGACAGAAGAACATCCTTAAAGCGATCAGGAATGGCGGGGTCCGCTATGTGCACACGACCTCTGGGGGGCGGTAAAGAATCTTGCGCGCAACGCGGGAACTGCTGACCTGCGAAATGCGACGCGCGTCGGTGCCGGGATTCGGCGGCGGCCGTCGGGATGCGAATTGGCTTTCTCTCTTGTGGATGGTGGCCAATCAGCGCTCTTTCACCCCGATAACGTGGTCGTCGGGATTGCGCGTGATCAGCTTGTCCATAGGATCGATGCCCGCTTTGGCCGGCAGCTCATCGACTATTACAGCGAAGTCGGTCTTGTCCTGATCGATCTTCTGTTTTTGCAAATAGAGGAATTTTCCGTTGGCGTCCAACACGCCAATGTCGATCGAGTCATTGATAGGAATCGAATGCTCCTGTCCGCGTCCATCGGCGCGGATCTTTTTCGCTTCGACCGTCAAGTGAACCTCGTACTTTCCGCCGGGCTGCGGAACATAGTCGGCGGAGAGAGCGCGAACATCGTAGAGCGTAATCGTCCGGAAGAGATCTTCAAACAAATGCTGATACTGGGGCGGCGTGAACTGCTGGAAATCGCCTTCTAGCTGGAGCGATACCGGATACGGCCCATCCTTGAAGGCGAACGTGTGCAGAAATTCCCTAATCGCTGCATTCACGTTGCTTTCACCGACGTCATCCTGGAGCCGGTACATCACTAGCGAACCCTTGCGGTAATGAATGTACCCCTGATTGGGATCGACTTTATATAGCGGATTTTCTTCGTTGCGCTCCCGCCCGCGGCCAGACAGATACTGATCAAGCTCAAGGCGCAAGAATTTTTTCATCGCATCTGCGCCGAAGTGGTGTTTCATCACCATCAGCGCGGTGTATTGAGCCATGGTTTCGTCGATGGAAGTCGCACCCTGCACGTAAGCCGACATCACCTGATGTCCCCACCACTGATGCCCAGTCTCGTGCGCTGTGACGTAAAAAGGCATGTTCACGGCGTCCGGCTGGTCGCTGACTTTGGTGATGAAGCCAATCGATTCCGAGTACGGAATCGTGTTGGCAAACGACTCGGCAAACGTACCGTATCCGGGGAACTCGATGATGCGAAGCTGACGGAACTGGAATGGACTGTAGTTAGCCGAGCAATACGCCAGCGTCTCCTTCATGCTCTCCATCATCGTGTCGAGATCAAATTCATGGCCGGCATGGTAGTAGATCTCCAGGTTGACGTTGTTCCACTTGTCGCGACGCACGGAGTACTCGCCGGACTGGATCGAATATAGGTTCAGGATGGGCGCGTCCATCTTGTATTGGAAATAGCGGCGACCATCCTGCACCCATTCCTTTTGCAGGTACCCAGGTGCGATGCCGATCTGGTCCGGGGTGGTGCTGACCGTGGCTTCGAAGTTAATCCAGTCGGCGTCGAAGCTGCCACTGTTGTACTGACGGGCGGCGGTGTCGTCCAGCGTTGGCAGTCGCCGCGCCTTGTCGAGTCCGTGCTTATGCCGCGTGCTGTCATCGGTTAACTCGATATCCGGCGCGTAACCGATATACGGCGAATAACGGTCGTTGATGAATGTGCCGTTACGAACGATATCGGTGTTAGGGCGCGAATTCCCAAATCCCGGATTGTCGTATTCAACCGCGAACGTCAGCGGAATACGTCCGTGCGGCGGCAATGGCTGGGGCAGCTCGTAAAGATAAAAGCCAAGCGAAGAGTCGTCGATCAGCGCGGTTTGCCCACCAGCAAAGCTGAGTTGATTGATCTTGATGTGGGGAGGCGGCAGCGGCGCCAGATCGACCGGCCAGATCGTGATCGCAACCCGATCGATGTTCGTGTCAGTCTTGTTCTCCAGCCACATCGTACCGTGAATGGAGACGGATCGCTTGTCAGGATAAATGTCATAGTGGCTGCTGACGTCCGTGATCCGCGGCTGCGGTAGCGACCAATACTGCTTGTATTTTTTCTCGTATTGCGCGCGCAGTTCGTCGATCTGAAATGTCGTGCGATAAGGATTCAGGATGTGCGTGTTGTGGAAGATAAATCCGCCGATGCCGGCCATCAACAGGGCACCCGCGGTCACGCCGGCAAGATTGGTGGCGGAAAAACGCTGGCGCACGAGAGCTATGCGCACGCGCCAGGTTGCATCTGTTCCCCGCACCCATAGCAGACTCGTCAAGATCGCCAGCAGAATGGCGGCAACCGCCCAATACAGCCGGAACCAGACGAGTGGCGCCAGGAACGGGCCGTAGCCGTTCATATCGGAGTACGTGACCGGTGGCGTCTGCCCGAAGCGATCGAGATAATCCTGGAATCCCGCGGGCGGCAGAGCAATGGTAGCGACAATGTACAGTACCATCACAAAGTGCCCGAGATATTTGTTGTTCACAACGGTCTGGACGAAGATCGCCAGCACACACAGGATCCATAGCTCGGTCAAGCGATTGAGGAACAGCTCGCGGAAGTAGAGGCCGAACTCGAAGTGGTAATAACCCTGAATGATCTGCACCGTCAGCCCTGCGATCATGATGCTAAGAACCACCAGCACCTGCACCAGCATCAGCGCGAGCAGCTTGGAACAGAACAGCACCCAACGCTGCAGCGGAAAGGCATCGATCACTTGATTGAGTTGCGCGTCACGCTCTCGCCACACCAGCTCGCCGGAATAGAAAATGATGATGGCGATGGCGAAGATTAAAAAGCCCCCGCCCGCCATCAGCAGCATCATGTGCGTCACCGGATAGGTCCGGATGGCCCATGGGGCAGTGATGCCTGACGCGACCACAACCGCGAACAAATATCCCGCCAGCATCAACACGACGAAGAAGACGTTCTTCACTGTCTCCGTGAACTGAATGCGCGTGAGCGACAGCAGGTGCCGAAGCGAAGCTGAAGGTGAAAACACCGGATGCGCGACTGGCAGCTTTTGCGCCTTCGATAAGGCTTCCCTGTCCTCGAGTGTTTTGCCCCCGCGGCTACGTTCGGCGACATAGGAGAATGAGAACCTTGCATACGCGACGATAAGGAACATTGCGCCAATGCCCAGCCACAACAGCCGATTGGCCAGCAGAATTCCACCGAGCGGGATGAGCTGCGTGTTGCGCTGGAACGGCGTCCAGTAGCGTGTCATGCGGTCGATGGCGGCGCCGCCCAGCGGATCGAGCAGGGCAAAGTACACGCTGCTCTGAAGCGCGTTGGAATTCTGTGCGACGACGAAATATCCAATTAGCACCAGCACGCTCGCGACATACACCGGCAGCATTTTGCGCCAGAGCGCGGCAAAGGCAAAGAAAATCGCGGTCAGAAAAAGAAGATTCGGCAGAACGTTGATGACGTAAGGCTGCAGAAACGCCGACGCCATCTGCGGGCCGATGCGGGTCTTGTCAAGCCACGGCGTCAACGTGCCAACCCACGTGCCTAGGCCCACGCTGGCGAAGATGACGAGTTGCACACAGAACGCCCCCAGAAAGCGCCCGCCGAGATAATCAAACTTTGTGATCGGTGCGGTGTAGAAGAAGTCCGTGGTCTTGTTTTCAATGTCCTGGAACGTCGCTTGCCCGGCAAGCGCGGCGACGATGACGATTCCGTAAAAGCAGATATAGGTGATGATGCTATTCAGCGCGTAAGGCGAGTTGATCAGCACCTTGCCCCCGGTGCCGAAGTCCACCGTGGCAGTTGCGAAAGCGCCGCCCGACATCAGCGTGAACAACAGGCCCAGGGCGAAGAACACCACAAAGTAGACGTAGGTCGAAACGCGTCGCAGACGCTGCCGAAATTCGAAGAGAAAGACGCTGGCCAGCATGATCTAGTTTGCGGTCCCCGATGGCGATGTTGGCGAAGTGAACCCCTTAATGGTCGCGAAGTACAAATCTTCGAGATCGGGCACCGCTGGCTCGAAGCCCGTTTCCGGCAGATCATCCTGCAAAACATGCAGAATGTTCCGTCCACCGAACAGATGTATGGAGATTACCTTCAAGCGCTGCTGATAATCGGCGACTTCAGAGCCCGCGATGGCTTTTTTCCACACACGCCCGTTCAAATGTGTCACCAGCTCTGTAGGATCACCGGCCGCGCGAACGCGTCCGTGATGAATAATCGCCATTTGCCGGCACAGATCGCTGACGTCGGAGACGATATGCGTGGAGAGAATAACAACCACGTTCTCGCCGATGGCACTGAGCAGGTTGTGGAAGCGAATGCGCTCTTCCGGATCGAGGCCCGCCGTGGGCTCGTCCACGATAATGAGCCGGGGATTGCCCAGCAGTGCCTGCGCGATTCCGAAGCGCTGCTTCATCCCTCCGGAGTAGCTGCCCAGCGGCTTGTTGCGGTGCTCCAACAAATTGGTCTGCCGCAGCAGCGCGTCCACCACTTCGCGCCGCTCCCTCGCATTCTCGATGCCCTTCAGCTCGGCAAAGTGCGACAGTAAGGTTTCGGCCGACACCTTGGGGTAAAGTCCAAACTCTTGCGGCAAATATCCCAGGCGTTTGCGCACTTCGTCTTTTTGGCGCAACACGTCGATGCCATCGAGGCGTGCGCTCCCGCTATCGGCTTCCTGGAGCGTCGCCAGGGTTCGCATTAGCGTGGACTTGCCGGCACCGTTGGGACCAAGCAGCCCGAACATGCCTTGGGAGATGGACAGCGAGACATTGTCAAGCGCCTGCGTTCCATTGGGGTAGCGCTTCGAGAGGTTTTCGATTTGTAGATGCATGATTCTCTATCCTTTGTACGCGAACAGCACGAGAATTGTTCCGAGCCAGTTTAAATCGTTGGGTTATAAGGTCGACGACAAGTTTCAATCGCGAACACTTCATGTCGCAGACGTTACCGACGCCTTCAATCCTCTCGCGCCCGCCCTCCCCTCCGCTAGCCGCTACACCGTCTGAGTCTATACCGGAGAAACGAGGATCGACGAGTTCGCCAAAGGAAGCTTATCCTGGCGCAATGCCAGAATTCCCTGAATCGGCCCGGAAACAGATCACCTATACTCGTAAAAACTCCCTTCACCAATGACAAAGGTCTCATCGCTCTCATCGTGCAACGTTTCGGTGGGGAGCAAGCGATAAGGCAACCTGCGGAAACGGAGGGAGTATCATGCGGATGACTGATTGCAACGATGAATAAATACGATGAATAAAGAGGAGAGCAATGCCCCAGTCCATTGACTGGCCGCGGATGCGCCCGTCGCAGCCTCGCCGCCGCCGTTTCGTTCTCATTCTGGCAGTGATTGCCGTAATCTTCTTCGGCGGTCGGGCCGCATTGTCGTACTACGTGGACGTGCTCTGGTTTAGGTCACTCGGCTATGGGGACGTCTTTTGGAAAACACTGAGTCTTCAGTGGGAAGTCTTTGCAGTTTTCGCAGCCGCCACGTTTCTCGTTCTGTATGGATCGTTCCTGGCTCTGAAGCGGGCACATCTCTCCGATTTGCCTGACGGTCATACGATTATCATCGGTGGACAGCAGGTAAAACTGCCCGTTGAGCCTGTTCTGCGGCTCATCGCGCTCGGCACTTCGATTGTGATTGCGGTTGCAACTGGCGCGGCGATGACAGCCGAATGGCCCACTCTCGCGCTCTTTTGGTACGCGCCCTCCACCGCGGGTGAGGTCGTGGACCCGATTTTTGGCAAGCCACTGAACTTCTTTCTGTTCACTCTTCCTGCATGGGAGCAGATCCTCGGCTGGTTGTTGACGCTCGCTGTAATTATCTGTGTGCTCGCCGCCGTATTCGTTCTCATCACCGGCGGAGGGCGCGTCCTCACCGGGCGTCTGAGCCGCCATGTCACATTGCCGTGGCGGGGTTTCTCCATCACGCTCGGGCTTCTTCTGCTAGTCCTTGCGCTAAACGCATATGTAGGTCGGTTCGACCGATTGCTCGAGGATCATACGATCTTCGCTGGCGTGACCTACACAGACGCGCATGTCGTCCTTCCGGGGATATTGGTAGTCTGCGCAGCCCTCGTTCTCGGCGCACTGATAGCGTTTATAAACGCCGTGCGAGTGCCGCGCGCCAGCTGGCTGTTCGCCTCGGTCATTCCAGCGATAGTCTGCTATGCGGCTGTTCAAGTCGTAGCCTGGTACGTCAGCAGCTTTATCGTCAAACCCAACGAACTGGTCCGCGAGAAACCCTATATTGTCTACAACACAGATTTCACGCGGCGGGCCTATGGATTGAACCGGGTTACACAGCGCGAGTTTCCCGCTGAGACCACCGTACAGGCGGCGGATCCCGCAAACAATCAGGCTACGCTTCAGAATATTCGCTTGTGGGATTGGCGAGCGCTTCAGGACACGCTGCGTCAGATTCAGGAAATCCGTACTTATTACGACTTCCCCGATATCGATATTGATCGCTATAACATTGACGGTACGACTCGCGAGGTAATGCTCGCCGCGCGGGAGCTGAACGTAGACAAGCTTCCGGAGAGCAGCCACAACTGGATCAACGATAAGCTGATCTACACTCACGGCTACGGCATTACGATGAATCCCGTCAATGGATTTACGTCGGAAGGGTTGCCAACTCTGATTTTGAGCAACATGCCAGTCCAAAGCACCGTCAGCAACCTGAAGGTGACGCGTCCGGAGATCTATTTTGGCGAGTTGACGAATACTGATGTCTACGTCAAAACCCGGCAGAAAGAATTCAATTACCCGGAGGGCGAGAGTAACAATCTCACATCCTACGAAGGCGACGGAGGCATCGTCATCGGCAATTTTCTGCGCCGATGCATCATCGCGTTTGACCGCGACGACCTTAGCAAGCTGCCGTTCAGCGATGACGTGAAAGATTACAGCCGGCTTCTGATGCGGCGCAATATTCGCGCTCGTGTCTCGACGTTGGCTCCCTTCCTCACCTTCGATTCCGACCCCTACATCGTTCTCGGGGACGATGGCCGGCTGTCGTGGATCATGGATGCGTTCACGGTCTCGGACATGTATCCCTACTCGACTCACTATCAGCTCGACAACAACCCCATCAACTACATGCGGAACAGTGTGAAGGCAGTCATCGACGCGTACGACGGTACGACCACGTTTTATGTATTCGACTCCGAAGATCCGATCATTGCTGCCTACCGGAGGATTTTTCCGAGCTTGTTCAAAGATGCGTCGATGATGCCGCCCGGTCTGCGCAAGCATGTGCGTTATCCCGAGTTGCTGCTCAAGCTGCAGGCTGAGGTATATGGGCTCTACCACATGACCGATGCAGAAGCGTTCTACAACCGTGAGGATCTGTGGACGGTCGCAACCGAAGTTGGGATGAGCGAGACAGGTGAGCAAACCGCCCAAGTCATGCAGCCCAATTTTGTGCTGATGAAACTCCCTGGCGAGGACGGCGAGGAGTTCGTAGAGATTCTTCCCTTCACCCCAGCCAACCGGAACAATTTGATTGGCTGGATCGCTGGACGAAGTGACGGTGAACATTATGGCACTTCGGTGGTCTACAACTTTCCTAAAACGAAGCTGGTCGACGGACCGCTGCAAATCGAGGCGCGAATCGATCAAAACGCGCAACTTTCCGGACAGTTGACGCTGTGGAATCAGCAAGGCTCGCATGTGCGGCGCGGGGCCCTGCTGGTGATTCCGATCGGAAGCGCACTTTTGTATGCGGAGCCGATTTACCTGCAGGCCGAGCGAAGTCCAATGCCAGAGTTGCGTCTGGTCGTGCTCGCATTGCAAGACAAGCTAGCATACGGCCCGACCTTCGAGTCGGCCATGGCGTCGCTTTTTGGCGGCGCGGTCTCGTCCCTGACCGCCCCCTCGATGAGCGCGGGTGCAGTCCCGGCGGAAGCTGTGCGAGGCACGCTGGAATCCGCCTTTTCGCCCCAGTCCGCAGCCGATCTCACAGCGCTGATCGCGGAAGCCGCCAAAGATCTTGCCGACTACCAACGCCTGACGGCGGAAGGCAAACTTGGTGACGCCGGAAAGAAGCTTGAGGAGTTGAAGGGCGCACTCGACAAGTTGAACACGCGGCAAAAATAATCTCTGCGATTCTTTGAGGATTTTGAATGTCAGTCGGCATTGCCTCCAGAAGCCGACTCGGGGACAACGCCTTCGACTCAACGTGCCCGTCGTGTGATTCAATCGTCAACTCCAGAAGAAGGCTCTTGCCCCAAGGATCAAAACTATCGTTGGGGGCGAAACCTCGACTCTTTCTCGGGATGAGTTTGCCAACTGTAGAAAAGCGGAATTCCTAGAAGGATTACTGCCAGTCCTAGAGATGATCTTATCGGCCGGACCATCCACAAGTGCAGGGTGAGAGCGATGGCAGCAGTCAAGAAAATCAGCGGCGTCCAAGGGTAGCCCAGAACTCGGTAGGGTCGAGCCAGGTCAGGCTCCTTGCGCCGTAAGCGCAGTACGCCGAGCGCCGTCAAAGCGAAGAATATCCATACGGCAAAAACAAACAACGAATAGAGCTCTTCGAAGGTTCCGGTCAGCGCAAGGAGGGCGGCGATGGATCCGAGGAAGACGAGCGCTCCAGTCGGACTGTGCCGCGTAGGATGCGTGCGCTTGGCGAAGCCAAAGAAAACTCCGTCCCTCGCCATGGCATACGGGATGCGCGCGCCGGTAAGAACTACGACATGAAGTGCCCCCAAAGCAGATAGAGCCATAGCAACGGTGAGCCAAGTCGCTCCCCGGCGACCGGCAAACGATTGCACCACATCGGAAGCAACGTGCTGCGACGCGGCTACGCTTTCGAACGGCAGAATGCGGAAGTAGATGACATTTGCCGCCAGGTACAGTCCACCCACCGTGAGCAGACCTAAAATGATGGCGCGGGGAATGTTCTTTTGTGGGTGCAGAATTTCTTCCCCCAGGTCTCCAAGATCGTTGAACCCGTTATAGGCCCACATCGCCGGAACGAGAGCCGCGAGTATGGCGCCGGTAGTCCCCCACCCCAGACTGAGGACCGGTGACGTAGCCTGACTAGCTTGCTGGGCACCGAATACAAATCCTCCGATCACGATAATCAGGATGGCTCCTACCTTGAAGGAGGTCAAAAGAACCTGGATCGCGCCACTGAGATGCACACTGAAATAATTGACTGCCGTCACCGTCGCCACGACCAACGCTGCCAGTGGTTGAGCTGCAGTGAAGGTGAACTCGTGAGCGCCAATGTGGCGCGTAACCAAGGGAGTGGTAATGACGGGGAACAGAAAACCAAGAAATCGCACAAACCCTGCGGCCAGAGTAGCCATGGCGACTGGCCGCTCCAGCACCGAACTCATCCACCCAAAGAGAAAGCCCCAGAGCGGACCAAGACTTCGGCCAAGATAGACGTAGGCGCCTCCGGCCATCGGAAATGCCGCTCCGAGTTCTGCGTAACAGAAAGCGCCCATCAGTACGATGAGACCGCCTACGATCCAAGCCACAAGAACAAGTTTCGCGGAGCCGACAGCCCGCGCCATGTCGCTGGCCACGAGAAAAACGCCGGTGCCGATTGTGTCGCCAATAACAATCGCGGTCGCGGACCAGAGACCGAGACCGCGAACCAGGTGGGATCGTTCCGGATTGTGAGCTGTACCCTTGACCATCGGAAGGAATTCAGAGCCTACTCGGGACAGGTGAGTTGGTCAAACTTCATCGTCGTTACGGCCGGCGAACAAAAAAGTGGTCGGTCCTTCTCTGGTCGAGTCCGTCTTCACGGGCTATGATCAAAGCGGTGATGGCATGAATAGTTCTATGCTCAATGAATATCCCTGGGATGAACGTTACCGCGTGACGAACGTCGAAGATGTGCTGACACCGGCGCTTCTGCTATATCCGGAAATGGTGATCTCTAATATAACGCGAACGTTGCGTCTGCTTGGGGATGCGAATCGCTGGCGCGCACATATCAAGACCGCTAAGCTCGGCTACACCGTACGTCTCCTTTTGGAGCGTGGCGTTCGGAACCTTAAGTGTGCCACCACTCTCGAATTGTTCGTCGCCTGTCGAAGCGGAGCGGAAGATGTGCTTCTCGCCTATCCCGTAGTTGGCGCGAATGCAACGCGCGTGCGTGAAATCGCGGGGCAGTTTCCCAACGTGCGAATTTCGATCCTGGTGGAAAGCGAAGAACAGGCGCGGCGGTGGCGAGGCACTACGATTGGCATTTTTCTCGATATCAATCCTGGCATGAATCGGACTGGGATCGAACAGAACGATAAAGAGAAGGCTGTTCGCGTTGTGGGTGCCGTCAGAGAAGTGGGATTGGAGTTCCGTGGACTGCATTACTACGATGGACAGTATGGCGGGCTGAAAGAGCCCGAGAGAACTGTGGCGGCGCATGGCGGCTATGAACACCTGCTTGATCTTGTCAGAGAGATCCAGCGGGGTGGCATCAGCGTACCAGAGGTCATCACGGCGGGAACACCAACCTTTCCCTGCTCTCTAACCTTCGATGGTTTCCAGCGTGCAGGGTTCGTGCACCGCGTTTCTCCCGGAACGATTGTGTACTGCGATGCCACTAGTCTGGCGCAGCTTCCCGCGGAGTACGGCTATGCCCCAGCCGCGCTAGTGTTGACTCGCGTCGTGAGCCACCCTCACGATGACGTGGTCACGTGTGACGCCGGGCACAAGACGGTATCCGCTGACGCGGGCGTGCCGACGTGCCTGGTGGTAGGACGTCCGGAATTCATTCCGCTTACGCCCAGTGAAGAACATCTGCCCCTGCGCCTGAGCCGTGAGGCGCGAGCACTGCGGACCGGCGAGACGCTTTATCTTCTACCCCGCCACGTCTGCCCTACCGTGAATAATTTTGATTCTGCATTGCTTGCGAGCGGTGGGCAGATCTCCTCCGTTGAACCTGTGTCAGCCCGCGGCCGGGAAGCGCCGCTACTGCAAAGCTCTACGAAAGTGAGTTCGCTTACAGACTTGGAACCTGCTGACCGGATCTAAGCGCGTAGCGTCCGATCATGGCTGGCAGAGATTGTTCAGGATGGGCGCGTTCGGTTTACGCCTTTCTTACTTCCTAAGTTGCGTGTTCTGTCTCCAGTCGACTTTGCGGTAGATGAACGTTGTGTTTGCCGGCGCGGTTTCTTCACGCTGTAAGAGATGCTGTCGATTTCGATTAGCATGCCAGGGGTATGGCCAAGATTGCTCCCGACCGTGGTGCGCACCGGATAAGGCCGCGAAAATCGCCGGGCGTAGACCGCGTTGTAGCGCGCGAAAAGACTTACATCGCTCAGATGGACATTGACCTTGACCACGTCGCGCAACGATGCACCATCGGCCTCGAGAACGGTGGAGATGTTTTCGATCGTCTGCTCGGTCTGTTGCTCGATGGTGTCGCCTACCAATTGTCCCGTGATCGGGTCGAGAGGGCCCGTTCCTGTGACGAATACAAAATCTCCGGCCCGCCATCCTTGGGAATAAGCGCCTGCGGGTGGTGCACCGCGCTGGGTTAGAATCACGTTCTTGGCCATCTTCTCGTTGTGTCCTCGCCTTTCGTCTTGGCTCCCAACCGAACAGTCCGATCAAGAATCGAGGCTCGAAGCTCAGGGCAAGTTGTTGGAAGCTTTGCTCGGAGACAAGGCCCACCTGCTCCCGGAGACGATCCCGTGACGTACCTTAGGCCAAACCTTGGGCCGGAGAAAGTGGGCGAAAACGCCCAAGTTCTTTAGAATGATGGTGGCCAGGGACGGAGTTGAACCGCCGACGCCAGCCTTTCAGTGTTGGTTTATGTTGTAGTTTGAACGACTTACGTGACTCTGGGTGGCCGCCTAAGTTCTTGATAAGTCGTTAGAGACATTTGCAATCGTGGGTTGAAATCATGGGTTCAAGAACTGGTCGCTCGAACACTCGATTACGGTCCACCTTGCGTTCGCCGCGACTGGAACCTGTTCCTTTTCACTTTCGTGATTCTCTTTGCGCTCTCGGTAGAATAAGGCTTCCGTTTTGTAATACCCGATGTCTGACACTTTCTATCAACCCGGACCTGGGCCGTGGTGCGTTCAGACGAGCCGACAGCGGCGGCGAACGCAGCGGGATTCAGCGCGGTGAGGACGGCAGCGGGATTCTTATCGATCACAGTCAGCAAAGTGCGAGCCGGAGCTTCTGGAGTCCTACGCCCACCCTCCCAGTGCTTGATAGCATCAAGGCTGAACCCAAACGCGTCAGAGAATCTGGCTTGTGTCATACCAAGTCGATTGCGGATCGCCTTCACGTCAACTTCTTGGGGCACGTGCGCTTTGAATCCCTCTTGCTTCCCAGCAAGAAAAGCCTCAACGTCGTTAAGGCCATCCATCATCTGATCGAATTGCGTTTTCATGCTACCTCCCGTAGGTCTCGAAAATACTATCGGCCCGTTTCTTCAGCGCGTTCCGTTCCGCCATCGACAGGTTTTCTTTCTCATTCTTCGGAAAAACCGCAATCAGAAAAACCGGAAACCTTTCGTCGCGCCAGATATACACAACCCGCGCTCCTCCACTCTTTCCCATACCTTTTCGTGCAACGCGGACCTTCCGAAACCCGCCCGTTCCGCGGATCAGGTCTCCACATTCCGGGTCAGCCGCAAGAAGTGCCACGATGTCGGCCCGCTCGTCCTCGCTAAAGAGCTTGTTGGCAATCGCGAGGTAACCAGGCGTCTCGATGACCGTCTGCACACTCTTTTGTACTCCATTGGACACCAACCGTCAAGCGCAATTGTATGCTATTGGACACCAATGGTTTAAGAGAGTTCAAATACGCAGAGGAATCGGTTTGGGGAGAATGGGCACGGAAGGTTGTGTGCCATGCAACTCTAGAACAAGTCCGAAGATCCATGCCTTAAAAGGGTCGCCAAACCAATTACAAACAATAACTTGCACGTCCAGCTTACTCCATGCACGACGTAACAAAATCAATGAGATGCCAACAATGCATCGGTCTGGGCGCCCGGAAGGTGCCCGGAATCGGGCCTCTCGAACGATGTCACGTCGGTTTGCTGATCTTCGGCCACCATTTCCGAGTCTGCTCGTCACATTGCGTGAACATGGTGACGGCCACGCAGTTTTCATTTTCAATGATGGACTCGACAATCTCTCTTTAAAGAAGTGGTGGGCTGGAACAGCCCACCACCAAGAACAATCGAATCGCGCTGCATTTCGCGCTATTTCACTCCGCTCTTCGCTGCTCCTCCATTCGCCGAATTTGACGGCTGAGGGGGAATGACGTTGAAGTCCAACTCTGCGGCTGGCTGGTCCTGCTGTGGCCCTTCGACCAAAGCAGCGTACAAGTGATGTTGGCCGCTTGTAGTCGGGGTCCACGGAAGCCAGATGCTTGTGCCATCAGATCCATGAGCTCCAGGATGGATCACTTGATCCGCGATTGCAGGATTTCCCTCACGAGGATCACCATCAAACAGCAGCACACGAGCACCATCGGAGTGAACGATCGAGCTAAAAGCGGTGAAACGCAGTTCGATCGGAACATCTTGAACTGCTGTCTGCACCGATCCCTCCGCCTGGACAGAACCGTCTTCGGCTGGATCCCGTGGCAACGCCAGACAGGAGGTTAATCGTCTCCCCCGTCCCTACTTCCGTCAGCGCGTGGGTATCTCCGGTTGTTTCATACCTGTAGGTATGAAGCACCAATGTCCCATTTCCCAGCGCCAGCACCGCGGTTTCTTTCCTGCCCGTGCCCAGGAAATCGCCCGTAACAGCAGCAATAATGTTGTCACTTCGCAAAACGCCCCGCAAGTTTGCCGCGTCTGGGAATCCCGGTTTGGTGGCGGAAAAGTGTAGGGCCGTAATGGGCGGGTTGGCGATTTGCCCCGAGGCATAATTTACAACATCGACGTCGTAGTTGTAGTTTGCAACGTCCTCGGAGGCGACTTTCGCCACTACAATCTCGTCGTGCAGATACCCGTCCGGTCCCTCAACATCATCCAGATCACCGGCCGCGACAGAAATGAAATCAGTGAATTCCAGTACACGCGGCAAAAGAGTCCCCGGCAGGGTTGCGGAGAACGTACGAAAAAATTCACCTGAACCACCGAAGAAAGTCACGTTTGCCGTGCCGTTCGTTGAGAAGGGATCGCCGCTGCGGGCGGCAAAGGCTGCGTCGTCGCTCATTGGTTTTATAAACCGGGCCCGCTACAGGAAACAACGCTGGCGGGCCCCAATCCGACGGATCCCAAGGACTGATCGCATAATTCGCGAACCCCGGGTTCGTGCTACCGTTGTCGGTCGTCAGCACCGCAGCTGTGACCAAGCTTGCAACTGGCTGGAAGGCCAGGACCTCATCATCCGCGAAGAGCATGTAGCGGCCGGCGGGGGTACTCATGGGATCGGTTTCGCCAGGTTCAGTGCCGCTTTCAATGCTCACACTTTGGGCTCCCGTTGATGAGAGCTGAGTCAGTGTTTCCCCACAAGCGGGCAGCGTATTCGTCGCTTGTGGGGGCGCGGACGCCGTCATGGCCTCCTGGGCGGACGCTGGTATGGTTGTGGTGGAAATAGCTAAACAAAGAGCGGCGATCGCCGCGAATATAGTTCGTCCGAACCTTGCTTCTCTTGCAGTTACCACGTCGGCTGGTCTCACTTCCATGCTGGTGCTTTTCATGACATTCTCCGTTTTTATACTGGGCATAACTGCCGTCTATATCACTCGGGATGAATCATGCAGCTTGTTGGCCAAAAGGTATGTCACTGATTGCAAATGGCTTGTTAGCGTTTTGCTTCCCGGAACAGATCGGGAATTCACGAGATATCGAGGGAGACAATGGGAGATTCACTTACAGACGAATTTCGTGGCTGCCTTGTCCACGATCGCGGGCATATCGGCTGGGTTCATCTCTTAAAACCTGACATCCGAGCCACCGGGAGAGGTGCAAAAAGCCGTGAGGGCCGTAACCATGGGCGTGGGTTCACCGGCTGCGAGTGTCGCAACTAAGCGGCGCAAGTAACAGCAAAGCCACGGTCGAAGGGGATGCATTCGCGCATGGCTGAGACTGTCGGCAGAGAGATAGAGGACTTCATGACTGATCAACAATGGATTGTGACGATTGGCAAGAGCCAGCAGTGATCACTTCGTCGTCGGGTTCAGCATGGTCGTCGCCTGCGTGTCGTCTGCTTTCGCCGGCAGTTCAGATCGGCCAATCTTTGCCCCTTCGGGTGTCGTTACTTTGGCTGCTCCCTCCAAACGGATGACTGCGGCTGCGGCGGCGTATCTCACTTCACGTTTGGAGTCGGAAAGCCTAGGTTCAATTCCCGACAGAAGAATTGGATCTCCCCGCGTGGCAATAGCTTGCAATGCAGCGACCCGCAGCACCCAGTTGCGGTTCCGGCTTACAGTCAACAATAATTTGCCGGTGCGGGGTTCGGGATCTTTCGCCAGAGCGGTGACCAAAGCAGCCTTCGCGGCTGCACCGTCTTTTTTATCTTTCATGATCGTTTGGTACGCTTCCCAACCGTCGCCGGCATACGGTAGAAAACCGATTCCTTCGCCGACTCCCGTCTCTACCAATTGTTTCGGGTCGTGGAGAATCTTCATCTCCTGTGCGATCATGCCCTGATCATTTTTGCGCGCGCCAGTGTAGACCGCATAGTAGACGTCGTAACACGCCGGATCACTGAGCAAGCTCAAAGCGTGAGCGGCGGCCATCACGACCGCCAGTTTTTTGTCTTTGAGCGCTTGCTTTAGCTCGGGATCCGCTGCCGATGCGTGCATCAATCCCAAGGCCGTTGCCGCCGCAGCCCGGACTACGCTGTTCTTGTCTTGCAAGGCTTTCTCGGCAAGCTCGACGGCATGGGGATCGTTAGGGATGAATCCCAGGACCCGAACCGCAGCCACCCTGCGTGCAGCACTCTTTTGCGTCAAACCGGCTTCGAGAAGAGACCGAGCCGGGTCAGCCGCCGTCTGCGCACATGCTTGGACGGTGAAGGCATTGATCAAGAGTTTAATAACGATGATCAGGGTGGAGCGGCGCAACGTTCGCCTACTCAGCTTCTTTTTTAAGAAATTGCGAATCATTTTCTGAACTCCCCAAACTGGCGTTAACCTTGCCCCGTTATGGCACGCGGAAACCCAATACCAACTAGTTGAACAAAAACGACTTATTACGGCGCGGATCCTGTTAAGCGCTCGGAAATTAACGGGATTTCGGGACTGCGACGCTCAGTTTCCTTGAGAGCACATGTTCAATAACTGCCATCGGAATCTCCATCGGACTGTCCCCGGCGCGCGGTTCCAAGGCGGGAGGGAGCCTCTGACTGGAGTTCCTCCACGCTCACGGTGGCGCCATTCTTATTCAGGTGCACATCGTAGACGGCAGAAATTGCGTCGAGGCGAGAAATAACGTCTTGCATTACGGCGAACTTCAATTTCTGAGCTCGTTCGGGGCTCATACTTCCGGCTTCCACGCGTTCGGAAATGCTTCGCAAGCAGGCGTGAGCGTCTCGAAGCAATCCGTCGACGCGAGCCGCGTATGCCTCCGCCAACGCAGTGGTAGTTTCTGAATTCACGGAGCAATTCGTACTCGCCGGTTTTTGCGCAGAGGCGGGAAGTGCAGCAAGAATCATGAGGGCAAAAAGCACTGTATTTTTCATTTCATCCTTTTAAAAATGAATTGCAAAGTTCCGTCTCCCGCGACGGTCGCTATTACGAAATGCAACTGGCGCGCCAAATCGCAACTCATTAGAAAGATTGTGTTTGCAAGAAATTGAAGGTCCCGATCGCGGGAAAACTCACGAGATTTCGTGAGGCTGGTTTCGCCCGACACAAAGCAGATTGATCGATGGGAGGTGAGTGAGTGATGCTTTAGAGGAATCCGAAGTTCTTGGACGATTGCCTTACGCGGTAGCGTGAATGTAATAAGATTGTTCAACCATTTGGACGGCTGCGAGGTTTAGTCGACAGACGTCTGGGAGCCCGTATGAAACCACCACCAAGGCTAACCAGGAAGTGGCCGCAGGGGCTGCTGGTGGCGCTTTGTGTGATGCTAACCGGTTGCAAATCGCAAAGACGCGATGGCGCAGTTTCCATTGAATTCACCCATGTTCCTCCCGCGGCGCAGGGTGGCGGGGCGCGGGGTGACGCGGAAATGGCAGACACCATCGCAGGACGAGTTCATGGCTCTCATCCAGGAGAGCGGATCGTAATCTATGCCCACAGTGGGCCGTGGTGGATTCAACCCGATCCCGATCATCCGTTTGTTTCGATTCAATCGGACTCTACGTGGAGCACACCAACTCATTTCGGATTAGAGTATGCCGCTCTGCTGGTAGAACCGGGCTATCACCCGCCCTTTACTTTGGATTTAACGCCTACTCCGGGTGGCCCGGTAGCTACGATAGCAATCGTGAAAGGCTCCGGGCCGCCGACCTTCGCTCCCATCAAACCTCTGAAGTTCAGTGGATATGACTGGGCCGTGCGCACGGTCGCGAGCAATCGCGGAGGATCGGAAAACCTGTACGATCCGGATAATGCCTGGACGGATGCCAATGGCGCGCTGCATTTGCGGATCACACATAGATCTGGCTTATGGTACTGTGCCCAACTAACGCTAGTCCGTAGTCTGGGATATGGCACTTATATCTTCAGAGTGCGAGATGTCTCCCATTTAGAGTCAGCCGCTGTTTTCAGCATGTATACCTTCGACGAGTGGCACGGAGATCAGTACTACCGTGAAATGGATGTTGAGCTGAGCCGGTGGGGAGATGCCACCAATCCGAACAATGCGCAGTATAGCATTCAGCCGTTTTATGTTCCCGGGAATGTATATCAGTTCAAGGCTCCAGCCGGCCCTCTGACGTATACCATGCGATGGAAATCGGGAAGCGTGGCCTTCACAACGACCCGTTCGGCACGCGCCGGTACAGCGGGCACCGTTGTAGCTGAGCACGAATTTACTGTGGGTGTACCTACGCCGGGCCAGGAAAAAGTCAAGCTGCAAGTTTACTTAGTTGCAAGCGACAAGTATCCGCTGCGGGAGGGTAATGAAGTTATCATCGACAAATTCGAATACCTCCCATAATGCTGGGCGCCCGGCGTGGCGATTGCTGGGATTAGCTTTCGCCGGATTGGTTGTTGTGTGCCATTCAGTTTCTGTATTTGCGATTGATCCCAACCGAACACTTTCGCAGTACGTTCACAATTCCTGGGGAACGGACAAGGGATTCCCGGGCGGCACGATTACTTCAATTGCGCAAACTCCTGATGGTTATCTCTGGATTGGAACAGACAGGGGAATAATGCGCTTTGATGGGATCAATTTTCATATCTTCGAAGCAGGGTCAGCCACACCCACGTTCGGTCCTGTGCGCAAGCTTCTTGTGGACGGGCAGGGGACTCTGTGGATTCTGTTACAGAACACGAAACTCCTGCGCTACCGTGATGGAACTTTCAATTTTGTGCGAGGTGAGGCAGAAAACGGCATTACTGCATTAGGAGAAGGAGCAGGAAATGCAGTCCTGCTCTCCTCGCTCGCGATGGGCGTGTTGGTGTACAAGGACGGAAGCTTTGTGAACGTGTCGAGAGCGCTGGCGCCGGGGCAAAATGCATATCAGACGGCTGCTGACTTTAGTTGGTCAACCAGCATCGCACCACATCGGTTGATAGAGCCCACCGCTGCCGTGATTTCGCTCGGGGCAACCTCTGACGGAAAAATCTGGCTCGGGAGGCAGGGTCGCGGACTCCTCGTTCTTGATGGAGGTGCAGTTCATACTGTCGCACCAGAGTTGCGTAACTTGCGAGTCAACTGCTTCCTCCCCATTGAGAACCACAAGCTATGGATTGGAACGAACCAGGGCATCTTGCTTTGGAACGGAGTTGGACTGACACGGGAAGGCATACCGTCTTCTCTCCGCGATGTCGAAGTTCTTTCGATGATCCGGGACCGCGATTCGAACATCTGGGTCGGGACGACTCAGACACTACTTCGAATCGAAGAAACGGATGTCTCTTCCTTAGCGCAGGAAACTGGTTCCCCCGAGAGTCGAGTGACGGCGTTGTTTGAAGATCGGGAAGGAGACCTATGGATAGGCGGCGCCCAGCACCTCGAGCGTCTGCGTGATAGCGCGTTTGTCACCTATTCGCTTCCGCGCAAGCAAGGGGCTGGAGCGTTGTATGTCGACCCCAATGATTACACTTGGATTGCACCGGCTGAAGGAGGCTTGTGGCGGCTGAAGGCCGGCAAATATGAGGCCGTCGCTACGGCTGCACTTGCCGACGATGTTGTCTATTCCATGACCAGCGCCAGACCGGACAGCTTATGGATCGGACGGCAACACGGAGGGCTGACTCATCTCCGGTATGTCAATGGCGCATTCGTCGCCAAAACGTTCACGCGATCCGAGGGTTTGGCCCAGAATAGCGTCTATGCTGTTCTCGAAGGTCGTGACGGCACAATCTGGGCCGGAACGCTAACAGGCGGGGTAAGCGAACTAACAAATGGACATTTCACGAATTACACAAACGCAGATGGTTTGGCGTCGAACACGGTGTCGTCGATCACCGAAGGTCCCGACGGAGCGGTCTGGTTTGGGACCCCCGACGGCCTTACTGAGAAATCGGCGAACGGATGGCGGACCTATCGTGTAGCTGATGGATTACCATCAGCAGACATTGATTGTTTGTTCCAAGATTCAACCGGGGTGATTTGGATTGGAACTGCGGAAGGTCTCGCATTTTTCAGCGGCGGCCAGATACATACTCTCGCGTCGGAGCCTGACTCTTTGCATGAACCAATATTCGGAATTGCAGAGGACAAAAACCGCTGGCTCTGGATTACAACGGCCGATCACGTTCTTCAAGTAAAACGTCCTGCTTCAAACGATCAGGCTAGTCCGGAGGTGCGCGAGTATGGAATCGCCGACGGCCTGACTGGCACAGAGGGTGTGAAGCGAGACAGATCTCTGGTCGTCGACTCGCATGGGCGCGTTTGGTTCTCCACGAACCGTGGCCTTTCTGTTGTCAATCCAGCTCGGGGCACCGTCAATCCGATGCCGGCTCTCGTTCAAATCGAAGCTGTCATCGCCGATGGCAACGCGCTCAAACTTGGAAGCTCACCAAAAGTTCCGGCGGGACGAGAGAAGATTACGTTTCGATTTGTTGGCCTGAGTCTAGCAAACGAAGAACGGGTCCGATACCGTTACCGGCTGGATAATTTTGATACTAGCTGGAGTGAACCGGGGATCGCACGAGAAGCAACTTATAACAGTCTGGCACCCGGGCCCTACCGATTCCGCGTAGTCGCGAGTAATAGTGACGGCTTGTGGAATGGCACGGAGGCAGCAATCGACTTCAAAGTCGAACCTGAACTCTGGCAAACGTGGTGGTTTCGTTTGGCCGTAGTGCTTAGCGCGGGATTCGTGGCATTGACTGCATACCACGTTCGCATGCGGCAGCTTACTCGACTGCTCAGTGTTCGGTTCGAAGAGAGGCTGGCGGAACGCACGCGTGTCGCTCAGGATTTGCATGACACACTGCTGCAGAGAATTTATAGCGTTTCCCTCCACCTCGATCTCGCCAATAATCACCTGCCGGAAGATTCGCCAGCGAAGCCCGCCATCGAACGCGGTCTGGATTTGCTGCGCGAGGTCAGCCAGGAGGGCCGCAATGCGCTGCGCTCTCTCCGTTCGCGACAGACAAGCTCGGACGGACTGGAGCAGGCTCTTTCTCTGCTTCCCAAGGAATTTGATCTGCCGGAGAGCATTGACTTTCTCGTGGCCACCGAAGGTCAGCCCCGCGCTTTGCGGCCATTAGTCCGCGATGAGGCTTATCTCATTGCGCGGGAGGCAGTGATTAACGCTTTCCGCCACGCTCAGCCCACCAAGATCGAAGTTGAGGTAGATTATGTGTCGCGCAACCTGCGCGTCCTGGTGCGAGACAATGGTTGCGGAATTGACTCCCAACTGCTGCGGACTGGCCGGGAGGGACACTGGGGTCTCCCGGGCATGCGGGAGCGGGCCGAAAAGATTGGCGGAAAACTAAACGTATTGAGCGGCGTCGATGCGGGAACGGAAATGGAACTCTCGGTGCCCGGCGCGCTGGCATTTCAGGACGGCTCCGCAGGCCGGTTCTGGACCTGGCTGCCCCGGTTGTATACACAGAAGCGGCGAAACAAGCCCCAAACCTCAAGTGAGGTACAACAGAAGTGAACGAACCGGCAGAGATTCGTGTTCTCAGCATCGACGATCACCCTCTCGTACGCGAGGGGCTCGCGGCTTTGATCAACTCTCAAGCCGATATGTGCGTCGTGGGCCAGGGCTCGACCGGGCACGAGGCAATCACACTCTTTGGTGAGCTTCAGCCTGACGTGGCTCTCATGGACGTGCGGCTGCCTGACATGAGCGGAATCGATGCCATGATCACGATTTTGAGTGGTTCCCCCCACGCCAGAGTCATCATGGTTACGTCCTCCGAAGGTGATGTGGAAATTGAGCGTGCGCTGGAGGGCGGAGCAAAAGGCTACGTACTCAAAAGCATGCCGCCCCGGGAGGTTCTCGAAGCAATCCGCAAGGTGCATGCCGGCAAAAAGGCCATCCCGCCCGAAATTGCCATGCAACTGGCCAACCACATGAGTGACGAGACACTCACTGCGCGAGAAATCGAGATTCTGCAGCAGGTAGCCGAGGGCAACCGCAACCGCGACATCGCTGACCGGCTGTTCATATCCGAAGGAACTGTGAAGGTTCACCTCCAACACATCATGGACAAACTCGGAGCCAGCGATCGGACCCAAGCGATTACAATCGCCGTCCGGCGGGGCATCATTCACCTCTAAGGTTGCCCAATTCTCACAGGGTCGTCTCAATCAGGAATATCCTGGAATACCACTTTAGTAGTATTCAAAAATTTAAAGTTCGGGCGATTCGCCTGTGTCCCGAGAGCAGATATGTTTGTTTATGCGGTGTTTTTCACTGCAGTGTGTGTAAGGAGAAGAAAAATTGCAGCGGTGGTACAGGACATTTCCGCACGGCTTGCCCGGCATCGGTTTGCTGGTCTTACGGCTCGTGATTGGCGCGAAGCTTGTCATCGAGGCGTCTAGCTGCACGCTGGACCCGCAAGGCTTGAAGTTGGGAGCCTGGCTGCTGTCTTTGCTCGCCCTTGGAATCGGAACCGCTTTTGTGCTGGGCTTTCTGACCCGGTTGGTGGCGAGCGTTTCAGTGCTGGTCGGTGCTGCGGTTTACCTTTGGCATCCCGCCTGGGCGTCTTCCCTCGTGAACCTGGCGAGTCTAGACAGAATCTGCGTGGCGCTTGCGATTGCGCTGCTGGGGCCGGGCGCAATCGCCCTGGACGCCCACTTCTTTGGCCGGCGTAGGATCGTCATCCCTCCTGTAGCAAGGTCTTAGGTTGTTCCTCACTTTCGGGCGACTCCCATCCGCTTCGTAGCTGTGCAAAACTGCGACTCGGTTCTTCTACTCAACGGACCCAATATCTGAAAGTGGTATTCGATGAAGCCCCTGGAGCAATACCGAAAAAACTGCTTATCGCGAGATGCGTTCGACCACGCACAGGCTGCATAGTAGGTCCATCAAAAACGAAGATTCACTCGCTATGGAGAGTTTGCTATGAATTACATGGTTTCGGATGTTGAAACGGCTTCGATTCCCGCAGGAGAGATGCACGAATTCGGCGTCGCCCACTCTGACCAGCCCGTGGCCTCGATCCTGCGCGCTCAGGTTTTCACACGCTTGCTGGAAGCCGACTCAGACGCTTACATGAGTGCCCGGCAAGTCGAGCAGGTGATGGATGCCGTGCCGCAGCACATGTTCATCCTGGAACCGGATGGAACTTTATCGTTTATCAATCGCGCGGCGCGCGAATATCTTGGATCGATTGCTACTATCACGCCAACGGAGCGTCTCCGCTCAATCATCCATCTCGAAGATGTCGACGAGCTCTTGAGTGCGTATCACGATGCTATGACACATGGAATCTCAGTTGAAGCCGAAGCTCGCGTCCGAAGCAAAAATGGGCAATACCGCTGGTTTCTGCACCAGTTACTTCCCCTGCACGATGAAAACGGCCAGATTGTCCGCTGGTGCGGTACGCGGATCGATATCGAGGATCTCAAAGGATCGAAAGAGCAGACCCAGCAGGAGAATCTGGCGCTACGGGAAGAAATCGCCGCGATGGCGATGTTTGAAGAGATCGTCGGCACCTCGCCCCGTTTGCAGGCCGTGTTGGCGCGCGTCACGAAGGTTGCGCACACGGAGTCCACGGTACTGATCACGGGAGAAACTGGTACCGGCAAAGAGTTGATTGCCCGCGCTATTCACAAGCACTCTAATCGTGCGAACCGCCCCTTTGTGAGCGTCAACTGTGCCGCGATCCCCCGCGACCTGATCACATCCGAACTGTTTGGACACGAAAAGGGCGCTTTCACCGGTGCCCTGCAGCGCCGCGTCGGCCGCTTCGAACTGGCAGAAGGAGGCACGCTGTTCCTCGATGAAATCGGAGAGCTTCCCGCCGAGACCCAGGTCGCCCTTCTGCGCGTTCTGCAGGAGAGGGAATTTCAGCGTGTCGGCAGCAATCAGACAATTCGCGCCAACGTGCGAGTCATTGTGGCCACTCATCGGGACCTGCCCGCGGCCATTGAAGCCGGCACGTTTCGCGCCGACTTGTACTATCGCATCAATGTGTTTCCGCTGGAGGTTCCTGCGCTGCGCGATCGCAAGGAAGACATCCGCTTGCTGGTTGAATACTTTATCGACCGCTACGCGCACAAGACTGGAAAGCGCATCCGGAACATCGAGAAGAGGAGCCTAGACCGTCTGCAATCCTATCCCTGGCCGGGTAACATTCGTGAATTGCAGAACGTCATCGAGCGATCCGTGATCCTCTGCGACTCTGAGAACTTCTCGGTCGATGACAGCTGGCTGTCAATCGCGCAACGCTCCAGCCGACCGCTGGCGCAGGAGATGACTTCGCAGGAAAAAGAGCTCATCGAGGCGGCACTGGCGGAGTGCAAAGGCCGGGTTTCCGGTCCTGCGGGTGCGGCCGCCAAGCTCGGCATGCCGCCCTCAACCTTGGATTCCAAGATCCGCGCTCTGAAAATCGATAAGCGCCGCTTTTACACGAATTAGTCTGTGGAGCTAGCGCTATGTTGACCACGGGCCCGAGACTGTCGCAGTGAATTTCGACAGAACGCTCGGACCCTCCGAACGCTCAACTCCATCCACTCAAACACTGCCCTTCCATTTTGCGTGAATCACAGGCGTGTCTAATTGCTACCCGAATGCTCAGATCAGACGCACCGGCTCATTGCAATTAGTTTGATCGGATGAGTGAGCATCGGTAGACCCAAGCCGGACTCTTTCGGCATGCTTGCCCTGGAGTTGATCTCCCCCGCCCGCTGCTTATCCAGACCAGCGTTCCTACTAGTAGGAACGCACTGTAACAGCTTCGACACGTTCGCGTTCGCGGCTGGGCGGTTGCACAGAGGCGTCGGCTTCCTCAGCCGGCGAACGACGCTGCGGTGCTCCCTTCGGCCTGTAGCTCGAGACCAGACGCGCAACCACAACCGCGACGAAGAAGATGCCGGACATACTCTCCAGTGCGGCAACGATCCGCACGAACGGGTTCAGCGGCGCGATCCCGCCATAACCGACGCTGGTCAGCGTAACCATGCTGAAATAGAGCAACGTTCCAGTCTGCATGGACGGAATCGTCTGGTTGAACGCGTGGTCCACGAAGTGATTCAGTATCCAATAGAGCTGCGAATATGCCGTTGCTATGACCAGGTAGCTGATGAACGCCTCGGCGATCGCATTCCGCGGATTTTCGAAGTCGGAATGGAAATGATCGAACATGGCCCAAAGAATCGAACCCGAGAGCGCCAAGCCCGCCACCGGAGACAAGTGGGCATAAGGCTTGTGTGGGTTTCCGAAGGCTTCAATGATTCTCGTGATCATCCAGATACCCGCAACCGGAAGCACAACCCGTCGAACGACCAATCGATTTGCGAAGTGACCGACGCCTGCGAGCACCAGCAACAGCACCGCGAACCCAAGCAGGACGCCGACGCGAGGATGCGAATCGGCAAGCGGCGAGGCCAGCATTTCGGCGACCAGCGCCCACATCACAATCTTAATCTGGTGGCGGGCGAAGAAGCCCGAGTTCAACCATTTGACTTTCATAGGAATCTCCATTCCAGTCTCGAACTCAAGCTTCTTACCCATTACTCGACCTCCGGCCAGTCATCGGTCGGATTGAATTCCTGAATCGAGGCCGCGATCTTGGCCGTATCAGGACCCAAGTCACGCTCATACACCACGCCATCGGCGCCGGTCATGAACGTCATGATGCCGGTTTCTCCGTACTTGACGGGGGTAGCCAAGATGGCGAAGCCGCCAGTCATCTTGCCATTCACGATGTAGCTCTGAGCGCCGCCGGGGGCGTCGTTGCCTTGAGCAGTCAGGATGCGCAGCCTGTAGCCGTCGATGACCAGGGGGCTATCCGGCGCGAGCGTCGCGATCGACGGTCCGGCGAATTCACCGAGGTTCGCGAGCGGGCTGGAAACCTGCTGCTGCGACGCGGCCCAGTAGAGCCCGTCCTGTTTGCCCGGAGTGCTGATGATGCGCTGAGCGAATTCAGCCGAATCACCACCGGCAGCAAAATAAATCTCTTGCGCCCTAGCCAGCGCAAAGCAAGCGTCGATCGTTAACAGCTCGTTGCGCCCAATGTCGCGAGCCCTGATTTCCTCAGCGCCGGCGACGGCATCGAAGTACCATCGGCGGGAGGCATTCTTCGCCAGCGGCACCGGGAAAGCGAAGTTGTCCGCTCCGATGTAGAGCACGCGACTGCCGTCGGTCATGTCGACCCAACGATTCATCTTCTCGTACTTGGACGCGAAGATTTCTAATGCGCCTTTATCTGCTTCTTTGTCTCCCGCGCTCAGCAGGACCTTGGTATCGAGGCCCAGGATTTGCGCAACGGCAGTCTCATCTCCGCTCTTCGCCGCTTTGGCCAGCGCGGCGCCAGCCTCGGCCGATGACGGAAATGTTATCTGGGTGCCTTCGGCTGACACCGAATTTTTTGTCTTGAGTTGCACAACCACTAGAGCAAAGGCGGCGAACACCAGCACTCCGATTACAACTCGCATCCACTTCTTCGTCGTTTTCTTCGCATTCGATTTCATTTTTAATCTCCTTATGAAGGTCTGATTTATCTTTATTCTTTTATGAATGTTTGATATTGGGTTAATCGGGCTATTACCGACGGCGGCCGCCTCCGCCCGAGCGGTGCTCCGCCGGTGCGTGCATTCTTGCCATGCGTGGCTGGGATCGTCGTCCTCCCATGCTTCCACGGCCGCGATTGCTTTCCATGCGATTTGCCCGGCCGTCTCCGCTCATACGCGAATAGCTACGATCGCGATCGTCCCCGGCTGTACGCTGAACGCCGCCATTGCCGCCGATCATTCCGTGATCGCCATTCTGCCCGCCATTAGGACCACGGTCTCCCCAGCGGCTGCCGTCAGCGTGAGGCGTTCCATCGGGATGCTGAACGCCACCATTGCCGCCGATCATGCCGTGATCGCCGTTCTGCCCACCATTGGGACCGCGGTCTCCCCAGCGGCTGCCGTCAGCGTGAGGCGTTCCATCGGGATGCTGAACCCCACCATTGCCGCCAATTAGCCCGTGATTTCCGTTGTTTCCGCCGTTTGGCTGGCTGCTCGGATTAGTGCCAGGAACATCGCGATGAAAGTGACCGTTAGGACCGTAGTAGCCACCCGGGTGATAGTCGCCGTTCGGTCCGTAACGAGTGTCGGTGCCGGGATGATAGCCAGAATTGTTCGCCCAGGGGTGATAGCCGTTGTAGTTCCTGTTATTCCAGGTGTGGTTATTGATGTAAGTGTTGTGGTTGTAAATGATCGTCGTCGAACCGCCACCGCCGCAGCAGCCCCAGTGCAGTCCCCAGGCATGCCATCCCCAGCCAAAGCCTCCGCCCCAACCTCCGCCACCGAACCAGGCGCCAATCGTGATCGGAGCTCCGAAGTAAATGCCCACCGATGCGACCGGCAGCGGTGGCGGCACGTAGTAAGGCACAACGATGGGTGCGCCGTAAGCCACAGTCGGGTTGTATTGCGGAACGTAAACTACCTGCGGATTCACCGGCTGAATCACGATCG